>Ga0307514_10001170_pt1 | contig 35488 bp, 31 predicted proteins | sample 16_EM_MG_FD_203088 | JGI IMG/M metagenome (GOLD analysis project Ga0307514, IMG submission 203088) | Populus trichocarpa ectomycorrhiza microbial communities from riparian zone in the Pacific Northwest, United States - 16_EM | ecosystem: Host-associated > Plants > Roots > Unclassified | place... | reverse complement strand
AGTTGACCATGCAAATGTTGCTTGCTCTTTATCTTGGACACCAGCATGCCATCCCAGTAGATGCTTTCCCCCCTTGTAGATATACATGGGTGGTATAACTCTACCATCTGCAGAAATACACTCTATAGCTGTAACCAGTTCGCGATTTCCATCCTGGGTATAGAGTGGATTCCTTCTACCTCTACGGCATATAACCTTTAATTTGAGAGCCTGACCAAGTAGAAAGCCCGTTTCATCCATATTGTAGATGTTTTCTGGTTGTGCATCAGCAAAATGTAATTATGTAACTGGGAGCCTCTGGGAGTGTCTGAGAGTTGTCGTACCGGAATCCCAGGGTGGTCAAATCCCAGAGTTGACTGGACCGACGCAGTCGCCTTCAGGTGCACCTGGGAACATCTGGGAGCGCCGGCGACAAGACTGGGAGTGCCGACGACAAGCCTGGAAGCACCTTGGAGGGCGGACGACAAGCCTGGGAGCGCCGGCGACAAGCCTGGCAGCACCTCGAATCACTTTAGAGCAGTCTGGGAGAAACAACAACTTCTTTGGGAACACTGCAGGTTGTAACGGCGGAGGTCTTGTACTGGTGGCTAGGGTTGCAGCGGTCACGTCATAGGCCGGGTAAGCGCAACCATACTTAGACCTCGCCACAGATCTTGGATCACGATTGAGAATCTTACCATCAAACCTACTTTTGAGATCACTCTGATCCACGTGTGCAACCTTATCCTTATATCGCCGGACGCTGGCGTGCGCGTCCTTCCACTGTTTTCAATTTTTCAGTAATTAGATACGTTTCGCTCACGGGATTTCAAGAATTAACCCGTATTTCGACACGTCACGACACGAAACAAGAAGACTCCTCCAATGCCTCCAAAACGGACGAATAGACTTCCGTTGTGCACTGCTAATGAGGGCGGGAGCGCAGAGACAATTCGGGCATCAATTGCTCGCAGTACTCCAAGCCTAGCCAGTCGAATTACCACGCCTATCGAATGCATCAGTCCACAAGTTCTACCAGAGGCCGAGATCGACGGGGGCGAGCGCGAAGATTATGATTACGATGATGACGACAAGGAGCCTGAACCTACTAATCACGGCGACGGCGACGACGACGACGATGATCGTGACGACACCGTTGAAACTGAGGTCTCCATGGCCGATATGCGAGACATGCTTGAGCAGCAGCGGAAACTCATCACGATACTCTTCCAGAACGCGGAAATGAAGCCACCAACACCACACACGAAATCGAAAGACAAGTTGGAGATCACACAACCAAAATGCTACTGTGGAGGCCCACGCGAATTGGAGACCTTTCTCGGCACTCTTCGCTCTAACTTCCGAACTCACAACCACCTCTTCCCAGGAGGGGATATCGACAAAGTTCAGTACGCGCTCGATCACCTTGGAAGCTGGGTCAATCATCCGGATCATACCCAACGAAAAATGAGCATGACAGACCCTGTAACCTGTGGCCACGACCTACTCGCCGATGACCACACATGCCTACACGACTACGACCTTTTCGTTACCGAAATCCGGAAGCAGTACGGAGACAAAGATTGAAAGTAGAACTCATCCACCCGAGCATACCACGAAATGATGCAAGGCTACCACAACTCGGATGAGAATATACGCGCATACGCAAATCGACTTAGACGAAACTGGAGGGAAGCCGGGTGGGACGAGGAACAGTATAAGATCATGCTTTACGATATGATCTGGGCTGGGCTGAAACCTTATCTTAACCCGAAGCTAAGGCCTTTTACCAAGGCAAACAGTAGATTCGATTCCATCGACGAGCTTTTCGACACAGGGGTACACGTTGAAACACCACCACGGAATTACTATAAGCAGCACAGACCGACCGAAAGTGGGAGTGGAACTCAGAAAGGAAAGAAGAGACCTCAGCAACCATCGACCCAGACGGGGGAAAGCTCAACATCGGGAGCGGGCTCGGGAATAAACCCCGGCTCAAAATCGATACTCCCACCTGCGCCTTGGGTAACTAGGTACGAGCGTCAGCGACGATTCGATACGAGAGTGTGCTTGAGATGCAGAGTGAAAGGCCATCAATCCCGGGAATGCCCAAAATACTCACCCGCCGAGAAGCCCAAACAGAAGTCAACACAAACACTCGACACCAATGAGGGAGAACGCCACATCAAACGCCAATGATCGTTTGATACGCAGTAACAAAAAAACTAGTCTACCTCTCCCGGTACCTGGCTCGGCGAGAGAGGTTGGACGAGATGGAGCTGGGAATGCAGGTTGTGGCGACGCGGGCGTTGATGGCGACTTGGGACGAGGTTCAACCGCATCGGATATCATTAAGACCGAGGGTTGTTTTGTAGAGCCCGAGGTCTCACATGTTTAGTCAATATCTCTGTGGCACAGAGACCCCAGATTCAGCGTACATTATTCACGAAGTTTAGATACGAGACCGACATGGCGAGATGCAGCGGGTACAAGCTCATATCAACCGTGGCGCAACTAGCATCCTCATGTCTCCAAGACTCCTTCGGAGGCTCGGACTGCGACACCAGGCTGCTCATACTGCCACCGTTGGCCTCAACGTCCATGTAATCGAGCACGCAAATGCCAGCCGAAAAACGACTATTTCAGTTCAATATTTGAAGCACCTAGCTCCGGTTGACAAATCGGAGGTGCTAGTGGTACCAATCAAGGCATACGATCTAGTTCTCGGGCTCCCGTGGTTCCGAGCTCGAAATCCGGAGATAGACTGGTCGAAGAAATTACTCTTGTCATTAAGGAACCCTACCGGTTCAGACACCCAAGATACCCTGCCAAACATGCAGGAGGAAAGTGGAGTTAGCATTGAACTGCTTTCAGCCACAGCTTTTGATGACCTACTTGCTGGCGAGGAAGTTACTGAGGTCTTCGCCTTGAAGATAGAGGATTGTATAGAATTGCTGGGAGCTACGGTAGAGCGGACTAACGAGAAAGGTAAATACCCTTGAAGGCTGAACGGCCCCGCAAGGAGCAGCGGCGATAGTTGCGGCAGAAGAGAGTCGACATAGGAACTTTGAATGACTGCTATCGGCTCCCCGAGACCCGAAAGGAGTGACTGGACGGCGGGGCTTGGTTCCTTCGGGAGCGAACCGCTAACGACAAGGCCCCCTGGATTAGACCTCTTCCTCCGCACCCATTCCTGTGGGAAAAGCATGGGCTAACATAGACAGATGGAGCATGGTTGGAGAGGGTGTGTACAGATGACGAAGGCTATATCACGGCCAGGTACTCGGAATTTGTGGAGGTGTTTAGCAAAACGAAGGCAGAGACCCTGGCACCACACCGACCTATAGACCACGCGATTGACATAGAACGGGGCTACCAATTGCCTTATGGCCAGATCTACAATCTCTCAGAAGTCGAACTTAGAACACTCAAAGCCTACATCGAGACAAACCTAGCCAATGGATTCATCCAGCGATCCGCATCACCGGCTGCAGCTCCAATCTTATTCGCCAAGAAGAAAGACGGTGGCCTGATACTCTGCGTCGACTACCGGGCACTCAACAAGGCCACGGTAAAAAACCGGTATCCACTACCCTTGATCTCGGAGATGCTGGACCGACTTCGCGGAGCGCGTATCTTCACAAAGCTGGATCTTCGGAATGCATATCACCTCATTCGGATCAAAGAAGGCGACGAATACAAGACGGCTTTGCGAAATCGGTATGGTCAGTTCGAATACCGAGTTATGCCTTCCGACTTAACAAACGCACCGGCTATGTTCCAGTCCTACATTGACGATTGCTTACGGCCTTATATTGACGATTTTGCCGTGTGGTACCTTGACGACATCCTAATTTACTCGACTAATGAGAAGGAGCACGAAGAACACATATGAAAGGTGCTGGAGCGACTCCGGGAATTCGGCCTCTACTGCAAAGCTGAAAAGTGCAAATTTGGGGTCGCTGAGGTCGGCTTCCTTGGGTTTGTCATCAACTCGGAAGGGATCGGTATGGAATCAGACCGAATCGCAACAATAGAGGACTGGCCGACGCCAAAATCAATCCGGAACGTACAAGTGCTCCCTGGATTTGGCAATTTCTACCGGCAGTTCATTAGGAAATATGCGAAGGTAACGATACCCTTAACAGAGCTACTGAAGACGACGATAGAAACAGCACGCACTCCGAAAGCCCCTAGAAAGGCAGTTGGGAAGCCCAATAAACCTCTACCAAAATGGGAATGGACTCGGGAGGCCGAACTAGCGTTTCGGAAGCTTAAGAGGACCTTTACCGAAGCTCCGATCCTCCAGTATTTCGATCCGGGCAAGCTGATAATTCTCCTCACCGATGCAAGCGGCTTCGCAATCGCCGGCATCCTTAATCAGTATGACGATTTCGGAACTGTACGACCAGTCAATATCTACTCTCGAAAATGCTCTCCCGCCGAACATAACTACGACACGTACGATCGGGAACTCCTTGCGATTGTGGAAATCATGAAGCAATGGCGACACTACCTCGAGGAGGCAAATCACAGGATCCTGATAAAATGCGACCACAAGAACCTCGAGTAATTTCAAACGTCAAAAGTGCTCTCCCGAAGGCAGGCTAGATGGGCGGAGATTGTTTCTTCATACGACTTCGTCATCGAGCACCTGGCAGGAAATAGGAACCTGGCAGATGGACCCTCTAGACGACCTGATTACGAAATCGGATATGAGAGACCTACTGCACGACTTTTAGCAACTTTACCCGCCATTGAACCTTACGATGATCTCCTACCGATTATCAAGACAGCCCAGGCTACCGACACACTGGCTACCGACGTAAACAAGAAAATCGTCGATATCCCAATGGCCGGCTACCCTGACCTGACAGAGAATGGTAGAGCGGAGGGTGGAATGGACTCGCATAAGAATTGGAAAGTCGTCTCAGGGGCCCTGACCTACGAAGGGATGATATACGTACCAGAACCTCTCCGCAGCAAAGTAATAAGTCTTTTCCATGATAATCCCGAATCTGGTCACTTTGGAGCCCTTAGAACTGCTGAACTCGTATCTAGAGATTTTTACTGGCCTGCGATGGATGCGACAGTACAAAAGTACGTTGCCGGAAGCGAGGTATGCCACCGAATCAAGGCACCACGCCATGCACGCCACGGAACCAATATGCCACTGCCACCACCCCATTGACCTTGGGAAGGAGTCACCATGGATTTCGTCACCGACCTGCTCGAGTCAACGGCATCGGCATACACTGGGATTTTGGTAATTGTCGACCGATTGACTAAGATGACGATCTACCTCCCCTGCCGGACGGACTTCGACTCACCGGAACTGGCACGAATGTTTTTCGAACACGTGATTTGCAAGCATGGCGTACCGGATAATATCATCACCGACCGTGGCACACAGTTCGCCAGCCGATGCTGGAATCAAGTTTGCTCTCACATGAGCATCAATCACCGCCTTTCGACTGCCTTCCACCCCCAAACAGACGGCCAAACGGAGCGCCAAAACCAGACCATGGAACAATACCTACGAGCCTTCTGCAACTACGAGCAAGATAACTGGGTTGAACTGTTACCTTTGGCGGAATTCGCGTATAACAACTCCGTGCACGCGTCGACAAGAATGACCCCATTCTGGGCAGTGTATCATCGACATCCCGAGATGCAGTTTAAGACGCCGAAAGCAAGCAGCCTCAAGTCGGAGACTGAAGCGGACATCTTGCTCGAAGGACTAGAGGAAACTCACCGGGTCCTCCAAGAAAACTTACTCGAGGCCCAAGAGAAACAGACGAAGTACGCTTGCGGGAAGGAGATTACTTTCGAAGTGGGAGATAGAGTCTGGCTTTCGACCAGACACTTCCGCACAAGCAGGCCTTCGAAGAAACTCGACTACAACCGCGCGTGACCGTATACCGTAAGTAAGACCATCAATAAGAATGCTTATAAATTAGACTTGACGCAGACGATGCGAAATCACAACGTGTTCCACGTCTCACTACTCGATCTTTATACACGCCCGATCACAGGCCAACCCCCTTCGGAGCCTCACCCTGTCATCGTGAACGATTCGGAGGAGTGGGAAGTCCATCGGATTCTGGACTCCAAATGACGCTACCGGAAGTTACACTCTCTAGTCCAGTGGGCTGGCTACAGCCACGTATGTACGAGTTGGTAACCAGCGGCCAATCTTGAAAATATGCGGGAGCTTGTCAAAGAGTTTCACCGAAAGCACCTGGGGAAGCCACGTTGAGACGGGATCTATTGGACTACTTGTTTTCTATCTTTTCTTCCTATCCGATACCAGTCCAGTACAAATGACGTCGGCACGGGTTTTACCACCTTCGGATCATAGTCAATTGGAGGTGGACTTTCCCCGTGCGCCGGATCCGCCGAAAGGGCGGCCTGGGAGGCACCAATCAGTTGTGGGATTAGTTTGCCTTGTTTACCTCGGTCGTGGGATTAGTTTGCTTGTGTTTTTGGTTATTTGGTTGTTTGTTTGCTTTCATCTTGTTTTTCCATGTACGGGATCATGCAGCCCAGGAGTTCTGTGACCAAAGAGGGGGATGATGTAACGGCGGAGGTCTTGTACTAGTGGCTAGGGTTGCAGCGGTCATGTCATAGGCCGGGTAAGCGCAACCTTACTTAGACCTCGCCACGGATCTTAGATAACTATTGAGAATCTTACCATCAAACCTACTTTTGAGATCACTCTCATCCATGTGTGCAACCGTATCCTTCTATCGCCGGACGCTGGCGTACGCGTCCTTACACAGGTGCGCCTGGAAATCATAGCTACTACTTATCATTCAACAATTTTTAAAACTCATGTATTCAGTTTGTATTCTCATCTATGTATCTATGTATCTACATAGCTACCCATCTACACATGGTATATCTGGACAGGCTGAAGGCGGCGCTTGACAGCAATTCGAGGTGCGCCTGAAGATGACAATGGAGTGAACTCAGAGATACACTTGGAGGGGGTTATTGTGTGAACTTAGAGATGCACTTGGAGGCGGTGATCGAGCGAGTTGGGAGATGCACTTGGAGGCCATGATTGAGTGAACTCAGAGATACACTTGGAGGCCATAATCATGCGAACTTGGAGGCCATGATCAATCGAGTTTGGAGATGAGTTGGAGACCATGATCGAGTGAACTCAGAAATACAGGCTGTCATCGAGCGAGTTAAGAGATGCACTTGTAGGATGTGATCGAGCGAGATTGGAGATGCACTAGGAGGCCGTGATCAAGTGAACTCAGAGATGAACTTGGAGGCCGTAATCGAGCGAGGTTGGAGATGCACTTGGAGGCTGTGATCGAGCTAGTTTGGAGATGCACTTGGAGGCCGTGATCGAGCGAGTTTGGAGGAGTAGTTGCGGGCGGTCGATAGGAGCCACACCGGGTGCTGAAACTCGATCCATCCATCAGTTAGTTAACTTGCAACCATGGGAATGGGACGAGGTGACTTTACATTTGAGCTCTCATGGAGAGCTGGCTGGGGCGGTCGATCTTGTAGGCAGGCACGCTGGAAGCTGAAGTTATATTCAGAGGTCACCTCGTAATCGTCAGAATGAAGGGAAGACAGACAATCTTGGGTCGATGCTATACTCGGTGTATGCTGTACTCTGTGTATGCTGTACTCGGTGTATGCTGTATTCGGTATATGCTGTACTCGGTGTATGCTGTACTCGGTGTATGCTGTACTCAGTGTTAACTCATGATCATGGCATGGAGAGATAGAGAGGGATGACTTAACTTTGAATTCTGCAATGATGATAGAGAAAGAGTGATGGGGGATGAAAATGGGAACAATGTGGAGGATACGAGCGGATATGAGATGTCAGTGGTACCACTTGCCTCATTGGCTTTAGAAGACCTCGTATCGGTGTTTTTACCCCCAGGATCGGGAGTAGTACCTGCCGTATCAGGAATGGTAAATTGACTCCCACACGAAATTCTCACAAGTCCCAGTTTCTCATGATGATTTCCCCCATCTCCTTCTCGTCTCTCTCTGTCTCTACCATCTCCTAAGAACACGAAGTTAAGTAATCCCTCTCTATCTCTCCATGCCATGATCATAAGTTAACACCCAGTACAGCGTACACCAAGTACAGCATACACCGAGTACAGCATACACCGAGTACAGCATACACCGAGTACTGCATAAACCGAGTACTCATCATCCGAAGATCGACTGTCTCGTGCTCCCAGCCAGTCTCTCATCTCTCGGCAGACCTCATTGTACTCAACTCTCTGCATTCCCACGATTACCAGTTAACCAATTCATAGAGTCTCAGCTGCCGTCGTGCCTCCCTCCCGCTCTACCGCCTCCAGATCGACCGCCGCCTAGTACTCCTCCAATCTCCATCGATCATGGCCTCCAAGTGCATCTCCAAAGTCACTCGATCACGGCCTCCAAGTGCATCTCTGAGTTACACGATCATAGCCTCCAAGTGCATTTCCAAACTTGCTCCATTATGGCCTCCAAGTCCATCTCTAAGTTACATGATCTCGGCCTCCAAATGCATCTCCAAACTTGCTCGATCACGGCCTCCAAGTGCATCTTCTGAATTCAATTTGATCTCGGCCTCCAAGTACATCTCCAAACTTGCTGGATCACGGCCTCCAAGTGCATCTCTGAGTCCAGTCGATCTCGACCTCCAAGTGCATCTCCAAACCCACTCGATCACGGCCTTCTAGTACATCTCCCAGTTCTCACGATTATGGCCTCCAAGTGCATCTCTTAAGTTCTCTCAATCGGCGTCTCCAGGTGCTCCTCCGATTACGCTCCAGTACCGTCTGCAGCCAGATTGGCTGTATGTATATATATAGAGAGACTTAGATAGATAATACATGCCATATTATGATTTAGCGAATCTTGTGACTGTAACAAAGACGAATCTCATACACGAAATGCCTTGTGGTTATGGAACCCTAAAACCACTGCTGTGAGAATACGGCACTAAGTCTCCCGCATAGCTGCACAGAGGTCTCAGCTGCTCAAAAATTTGACTATCCTATAAGTCAAATCTCGTAGCAGCCTGAATGCACCTTCATAACTGCAGGTGCTTTCAGGAGCACCTGAGAATGCTCTTGCAGAGTCTGAGAGCACCTTACTTAGCTCCAGGGGGGACTGGGAGCATCTGGAATTACTTGGGAGCACCGGTGAGGTCTACCGGAGTGTGTCAGAGGTTTGTGTGTGGCTTCCGGACCGATTTACATTTTGCTGATGTGCATTGAGCTTTCTGACAAGTTTTCCAAGCTGCAGTGACCAGTATTAGCTTAAAAGAAATGTATAAGCTAAAATGATATACCTTGCGAAAAAAGTCCTTTAAAATTGCAGGATCATTTGCATTAGCCCTTTGTCGATCTAGACTATGGCTGAACTTTCCAGTGATTGCAAGATGGTGGCTGAGAAAGTGTGTCATCCAGTGCTTACCAAGTTGTCGTCGCCGATGTGGAGGTAGAAGGGACATCGCAAATGACTTAAACATCTTCACTTGCAATGGATGTCCCAAGTCATCTAGAGTCTCACAGAACCTGACAATTGATTTCTCCTCTTCCAGAGTCAATAGCTGCTCTTTCTCATGTGCTGCACTCCTTGGCTGTGCTCCTCTAAGTCGGTCTCGCAAGGTACTATACGGTATACCGTATGTTGAAGCTGCAGCGCGGATAGATGGGTCAAGCCCTGAAAGGTATGCATGTTTAGCTTCACGAATTTCATTCTCTCTGTCAGTCGCTGCATCTCGGGACTTCACTCTACCCATGGTTGCGTTGTCGCGGGGAGAGAGTGAAAATTGAGTTTGTGTGTGGGGTAATTAAGCATCCCTGCGGGCGCTTGCATGCGTGATCGGTTGCTAGGTCGTGGGCGGTTACACCATAAATTACGTTATAGTGTTGACTGAGGGATTTAGCCTGAAGGTTACCAGAACTAAGGCAGACACTAACTTTAGCCCGCAGGCCAGATTAGTGCTTGAGATGATTTCTTTCCTTATATATGTCTATCTTCTTCTCTCTCTGTACGATAGACATTTCAATCATTATCATCTTTCTCTCCCTCCTCTGATTGTCTCATCACATAGCGCCTTGTCAGTCTGCCTCGAGGGTCTTCAATTCGGCTGGCATTTTACCAACATGATGTAAGGTTCTGAGCACCTTACGCGAATGCAATTCTGGGCAATAATACTATACACAAACGTTACGTGTTCCCGGCAGATGTTCGCCGCAAACTGTTCGCTCTGACGCAATCTACTTGTGCATATGCATGAGACAATGGCTGAAACTTAGCTATGATACGGGGCAGAATGTGGAAGGGGTAGCTTAACACATATATGCAGTGTCCTGCTTTGCGCAAAGGCGGATTCCTTATTATCTTGTGTGTTGCAGGAAGCCCTAAGGTTCATGATCGTGACTGTCTCATTAGACTTCACACCATGACTGCCCTTTTAGACTTCACACGATGCTCGCCCTCATGCTCATCATATATATGACGCACCTTTGTCCGTCTCTCTTGTACCTACAATCGACTCACTCATTCACATCAACATTGTGGTTGCGCAGCCTCATCCACATCTTACATTTATACTTCGGTTGAGCAGCAGTTAACAAAGTGTCACCACACACTCAAAGTCGGTCCTAAGTATGTATACTTTCCCTCTTTACATGTGTGGGCTCTTTGCGGAGTCTGAGCAGTGGTGTTGAATATAAAGGATCACGAGGCTACATATACCATTCCGCCGTCTTTCTCACTCGACCGATTGTAACTTCTGCACCTCGTCGCACGAGCCTACACCATGTTTTCAACCTATAACTCCATAGTCTCACCTTCCGATGGTAACTCCATGTTCTCAATACACAACCCTTCGCTGGTAGCATACTCCGAAGGAGTGAGTACCCGCTACTCCGCTTCGGCGAATCGCACCAACGGTGACCTCCAATGCGATCTGATCGCATTTCTTTCAATTGTCCAAGAATACGGTGTCCAATACCTCCACATTACGTGGCAGCCTTCTCTCAGTTCTCTTGCTATGAGTGTTTCTGGGGCAATAAGTCAGTCGACATTCATTACCGATATGCCCTTTGCATTCAAACGGTTTCACGATGACGGAGAGATGCACTTTTTACCTTTGATGTTGGAGGTACTAATCCTAAGTCAGCTCCCTATTCGAAGTCGCCACAATATAGTCAACCTCTAGGGAATTTGTTGGGAAATCAAGCGCAGGACGAAGAAAGTAGTTCTTGTTCTGGTTTTTTAAAAAGCAGCATGGGATCTAAAGCAGTTCATGAATGTGAGTGAGGGTATGAACATTACTATTGATGACCGGCTCAAAATCTGTGTCAATATTGGAAGTGCCATCATGACCTTGCATGCTTATGGTTTGTCATTCCACATTGAATTCGGCCTTGGAAGTCTAATATGGACACATGTATCGTTCATGGGGATGTTAAACCACAAAACGTGCTAGTTTTTGGTGATGCTACCGGTAAGACCACAGTAAAGATGGCGGACTTCGGATATTCTACTCTTGCCGCTAGTAAAGCAGGAAATGTTCTTCTGCCTAAGTTAAGGCGTGGAACGCTTTTGAGCATTATTTTGGAGAGTTCAAGGTCTCCGGAGCCAAAAAGACCGATGTGTACTCTTTTGGTATGCTATGCCTTGGGGTTCTGTTTGGGAACAACCTGTTAGTTATTCCCACATGTAGTACGGAATGCGTTCTTGAGTTTGTTTCGTTTGATACATCCACCGGGTCCCGCACATCGCTAGAGAAGCTCAAAGATACTAACATACAGGAACGTATTGCCAATCAACTTATTGACTATACTACTGGTAGTCTTGTATGCCGAGCATAGGATTCGCCTAAAAGAATTTTTCATTGCGACTATTCAGCTTAATCCCGATAACCGGATGTCTGATGTTGGAAGATTAGTGGGTTTCTTCAGCTAAAAACGGTGGGCTTGATGTAATGTCATACCAAAGCTGTTACTAAGAACTTCAGGACCGAACCGCAACCCCTTACAGCAGGACCGTTGGAGACAATGAGGGAGCTTTCACAACGTGCGAATGCCCGGGTAATTATCAATGGATTTCCATGTCTCTCAAACCTTAGCTGAGTACTAACTAGTATTCCAAAATGCCGAGTCTCTTGCTTCTCGCTTTGCCTTTCAGCCTATAGCCATGATGCTTACTGCATTTGTCGGCCTCGCACTCAGCCTTCGCCGCTGTCTTTGCTTCTGAGATTCGTCTTGTCCTGTTCGCCACCGAGGTGTATACTCGCTCTCGTACTGTGCCTGCTCTGCGGCCCTCTCTCGCTGTCCTTGGCGATCTGCTTCCTCATTTCCGGGGATGCCAGTGTGGCCTGGGACCCAGTGGATTTCTGTCTCTATGCCGGCTTCATGGAGATTCCCTGCCCACTGGTCAATCCACCTGGCTAGATGCTGCTATCAAATTGGGTTTAGTGCTATGTCAGATTACAATAAGTCATAAATGTGGCTACCGAAAAGCAACAAACAATCTGAGGATTTGTAGGCTGAAAAGGAATTGGTGCAGCCAGCGCAATGGAAGAGTGGGACAATGCACGAATTCGAAGAAGTTCTTTTTAAAGTCGACCTTATCCACGAATATCGAACATGGGGCTTAAACAAAACTGGAGGAAGCCCGGAAAATGTACGAAAGAGAGGTTGGCGATATGGAGCGAGAGTTTTGGGAGCTCCATTTCATACCATTGGCCTTATGTATGATCCTTGGAAATCTGCTGGATGAGTTAAGCAAATTTGAGGAATCAAAAGCGCTGGGTATGCGGATCAGAGGTCGAATTGAATCAACAGTCGGTGCTGATCATCCATACTACATTATATCAACCATAAGTGTAGCCATGTCGCACATTAAGCTAGGGGAGTGGATGGAAGCACAATCATTGCAAGAAAAGGCCATAAAGTATACGGAAAGCACCCATGGGACACAGAGCTCCACGACATTAGCAATCAGAAACAACCTCGCACTTACACACACTGAACAGGGTCGATGAAAAGAGGCCGAGGAGCTGACTATGCGGGATATCGAGATGAGTAAGAGGGTACTTGGCTAAGAGCATCTAGATACTTTGTACGACATAGCAACCCTCGCTTTGACTTACTGGAACTAGGGGCGATTGCAGGAGGCTGAGGAGTTGGAGAAAGAGGTCACGGAGACGAGAAAGAGAGTACTCGGCCAAGAGCATCCTTCTACCTTAACCAGTATGGGTAACCTAACATCAACATACTCGAGCCAAGGGCGATAAAATGATACCAAGAAGTTGAAGGTGCAGGTCATAACGTCGTTCAAGAGGGTACTCGGTCAAGAGCATCCTCATACCTTGAAAATTACGACTAATCTTGCATTGACTTACTGGAACCAGGGGCGATTGCAGGATGCGGAGGAGTTGGAGTTGCAAGTCTGAGAAACAAAAAAAAGGATACTCGACCAAGAGCATCCAGATACCTTGACTCGCTTTGATCAAGTATACAGTGTGGGTACGAGAGCTTCATGTGACATCACTCCTGGGTTTGTCTGCTCATTGTGCTGGAATATGGGGGCGGGAACCGTGTGAGTGTATAGACTACGGTACAAAGAGAAGAAGAAGGCTCGAGATTTTAAGGCCTGCGTATGCAGACGTAGCTCTGGTCACCAGGTACAGAACTCTATCGTATATCTTGAACATTTTCTCTCTGCACCGCGGAACATACACGCGGTTACCCTCTTCCAAGTTGCAGTACTCAGGATTACACAATCGAGAGTAATAGGATGTTTTCAGGTTCCATTTTGCTTGATATTCAAAGTATTTGAGCGTCGTGTTGGTGTCGTGCTAGATGGAGGGAGTATGGTGGTTTGGGGGACACTATTGGATAGCCAGGTGGTGATAGCGTACGCAGAAATCGCGGATTCCGGTATTTAGAACGTATCGGTGATGGGTCGTTGTGTGATCTGTATAAAATGTGTAAGACTTACCAAAATGGTTAATACATGCTCGGAATGTAACTTACATGTATCTACACAAGAATTCAACTCAGAACTTTCCGATCACCGCTGTATTCCCGGGTGCTGGCAGACATATATTCCAAGTAATACTCGGCTGCTATTACCAATCGTACACCCTACATGCTCTTCGTTGGATGTTTTCCGCCAGGAAGAAAATGCTGCATTCGCTCCCAAATCCGCATGAAAAGATACAATGCGAACCCCATCCAAGATCCTAGCTCCCAATCTCTGCGCTCTGCAACCACCGTAATGATCCACTGACAAGATTTTTCCCGCATGGTGCTGCCAGCAGTTTTTCTTGCCTCTCCTCGGGCTGTGGCGATTCTGCGGCTTAGCATCTCTGTTGCCACGTCCCTCCCATTGTACTGCCGTTGATCACTCGGTTCGGTTTCTCACCTGGAACGGACTATGCGCTGCTATCGTTGTCATCGTCGATTAAGGTAGATTGTGAGAGGTCGGTGTCCTGTATAAATGAACGTATATAAACGTGCCGGCTCACCGGTAGTCTTTATTAAGGTCTCCTTAACTGGTTAGAGCATCCTCGTATTCATCGTCTTGGCGATATGTACCAGGCGGGAGAGACGGACTCGGTGCTGTCGGTGTTGGTGTTGGTCTGTGCACTGCTGGGTTGTGGCTGTGTCAAATTGGCCAGTAGAGTGTAGAAGGTCGTCCATCTTGTACGCTTGTTAGATCCACTGTAATTCGCCCTGCAGTTTATAACACGTATTCATAATTCAGGCGCAGGATTAATCGTTGTCGCTTGTTTTCACAAGCAAGCGAGGTAAGGCGATGCATGACCAGCGCCCAGAAGTGGCAGATACAAACTGTTAACCGAATTGTTTCTCAGCATAGCATTTAGGGCAGTATGGTTCTATATTCACCTCATGGCAGGGGATAAGTATCTTGACACTGATAAAGTAGAGGTAGAAATCCTTTAATCAGGCTTTATTAGCCTGGGGCTAGCGCTCTGCATAATCTTCCTTCCCAATGTATCCGCAGATATTCCGATTATAACACGTTGTAGAAGTTTACATGTATTGGCGGTATCAACACCAGCTTCGGAGCCACAATTGTTTGTGGAGACGAGATCGTAGAACGTACAACGGGTTTGAAAATGGCTGCAGGTAATCGTGATTTGGGAGAAGGCAGGCATTATGATCATCACATTGAACTTCACGGCGCGGGTTAGGGTACTCGCGAGGCGAAAATTGGGATTGCCTAGGTAATCCCTGTCCGTTTTCCAAGTTGATCGAAGCAAGCGAATTCTGTAGCAAGTACTCGAGTACAGGTACTTGTCCAATAAGTACGTATGAAAAGATAAATTGAGAAACCGGGGAGAGGGATTTTGATTGTTTCCTCGCAACTCCTTCAGTTGTGTGGCTCTGCTCGTAACCTCGCGATCTGCACAAACCTGGCCTCGAATCAGGTACGCTATCGTGGATGTTATGTAGCGTGCACTATGATGAAAGTGAAAGTGGTAGAAAGAAAATTGTGTTGCAGGTGTGAAGCGAAGAGACTTGTGTCCTACCCCGGCCCTTGATCACATGTGATTTAAACTAACCGAAAAAGTAACAGATCCTTTCATATGCATCCCCGGATCAGCCGGAATTCGTCGTTCAGCCGCACAGCATGGAGATGGATACCGATTTTCTTTCCCTGCAGCGATCCACAGACTACCCCGCTATTAGCGTCTGGCATGGATACTAGTAGAGCGTCATACCTATGCGCTAAGAGAAGCCAACGCGCACCCACACCGTCAGGGTGCCGACTTCTAGAACTTCACTTTTGTGCAGCAACCCAGCCACTCGACCCACGACAAACTTTCCTCAAGCCGACAACTGTACCCCAATATCTGAACTTTCAGCCGCCCCCTCAATCTTTAATACCGGTAGTGAGAATTTACTAACACAGACATTTCTTTCACGCAATACAGACCTTCGAGGAGTCCACCACCTCCGCGAACTACCTTTCCACGATGTGTAGAGTCATAGACACCGGCTCTGGAGATGAACGCTACGTATGTCTGTGCAGGGTACAGGGTTCAACTAGCCGCCCTGGGAGGGTGGACGTGCGTCCCATTCCGGACTAAAACTTGCCGGGCAGGGATTCTTAGACTAGTAGTATATGCAGAGTGATGCGAGTGATGACTTGGTAATTTGGTGACAACCCATAGGTCGCGCGACAGAGCTCGCCAAATGGTTTCGGAGGCAGTGGTAGCATAGGAGTGCTAGCGATCTAAATGCACCACTTTCTAGATCAATGGAGTTTAGTGAAAGAGAAAACTCGCAGCACGACAGTACCAACCTTAGTGTGTTCATTAATGCCACCTGGACGACGTTATTGGGCCCGTAAAAACTGGCGGGCGGATGGACTATTGAGAAACCTGGGAGAGTATGCGATTCGGATCCTGGTATAGCTGCATCTGCGTGGACCCGGTGTGAAGCTATGGGTGATCTCGGAGGTTGCAGGATACGGCATTGGGGATGGGAGCGAGAAGGGAGGTATATTAATCGGATAATAGGGCAGTCGCGATCGCTGTCCGAGGAATCGGCGCTTTCAAGCGTTGCGTTCTTGTCGTTCCCTTAGTAGCGGCGGCGCTCATCTATATTAGCTTCGGAGATATAAGTACTATATATCGTCGGACGAAATCAACGCTTTCTCGGAGGTGCGACAACGATGCGTGGGGGAAGCCGCTTCTGCTAAGTCCAGCACGGGCGTCCAAGATTATAATATATGGTTTCTAGGAGAAGAGGATGTAGTCTCTGGTGAAGTAACTGTGGCAATTTTCACCTTTTCGACGCGTGATTCCGGTTCTTTCCGGTTCTTATGAATAGCAGTTGGAGTAGCGCTAGCTTTCGGGAATGTTGGGCATTTAGCTTTAACTACGATTCGGTAATGGGGAAAGTTCGGAGGCTGGGAGCGTTCTTGATGCTGTTGGTTGTGGAATTACGACGCGACTTGATATGATAGAGTAGGGCAGAAACTGAACAATACAAGAGGTGTCTCTAGAGCGTGATAGTGATGAGTCGAACGTGGAGGCTTCGTCGATCCACACAATTTGCGGTTACAAGAGTATATAAATAAGTTGATGCAGATTTGTGCATAGCTAGCACATATCTAGTTCTCGTAAACAATTGGTTGGAGGTAAGCATGCAGTTTACCCTGTTCATTCGCTCATTCGTTCATGCACTTTCCTTTTCCGGTATGCTAATGCGTGGGCCGACGTGGCAACGTCAGAGCCGCGCTATTCATCGCTTAAGTCGAACGCAGTTTCGAACAATACCATCCAGCATTCACTATCAGTCTTTGTGTCCAGTTTCACATAAACCTCAAGTTCGACGACGTCAAAACCCCAAAGCTTAGCATCAACCTGCGCAAACAGTTCAGCCAGCCTTCATCACCGCCCTTCATTACCGCCCTCCTGATTACCACCACATACCGTAACTTTGACCCCGCAACCGAATCTGCTACCGATTGGAGAAGGCTCCAACCTCCGACTCGCTTATCGACATCTACTCCACCACCTTGAATAAGCTTTAACGTATCTGTCCTACTGGGATCGGTTAATTTACCACTATCCATACTATGAGTGAACACGATCTTAGTGCCACCCCAATGAGGAATGCAGAGCCAAAGTGTTTTCGAATAGCGAATGTACCGTCGAGTTGGAGCAAGGACAAGCTCCTTACTACTCTCAAATCGATCGACCCATTCCTTGTTAGCAAAAATGTTGAACTTTCGCTGTATCCGGCGTGTTCCGACTCTACCCAGACTCAGATTGCGTTACTCAATTTGCGTAACTGTACCGAATATTTTCGGCGTCTCAAATCAAATGATTTCAATTATAAGGAGGCATTGGACGGAGCTCTCCTTGTGATTGATAGTCACTTTTATGACCTAACGCCATTGAACTCCCCCGAAGGCGATATAGTGGCAGAGTTCGTCCACAAAGTCCTCCTATATTGCCAGATGCTAACTTGTAGTTGTTTGTAGTGTGGTTGCCGTAACAGGTCTTGCGGGCCATGCTTTCGGGTCGTGGAGGAGCCGCAAGACTCGGTTTATGTGGCTGAAGGACTTTCTGCCAAAAGATTTCAAAAACGTCAGAATCATGACCTACGGTTACGACAGCAGCATTGTTGGTCCCGAGCAGAGTGATGCAAGAATGATCGACTACAGAAGGAACTTCATAGAACAGTTGGAAACTTCTAGAACTTCAGCCAAGGTATGTAAGAGTCTGTGCATGTTGATCGAAACATGTTCGATGACACTGGCGGTGCGTATCAGAACCGGCCTATCGTATTCATTGGCCACAGCCTGGGAGGCATTCTAATTCTGCAGGTAAAGTATTTGCATGGAGTTATAACCATTGAGATCACTGCTTACAATTAGGCGGTGGCAGACCTTGGTTGAGTCAAAGAGGAATCCCCACCACAAATCCATTCTAGATTCAACTCATGGTATTTTCCTTTTTGGTACCCCGCAACAAGGCCTTCGGACAGAAGAACTAGAAAGAGTGGTGGACGTACATTCCGGACAAAGACACAATTTGATTTTGCAGCTAAAGGAGGGTTCAGAATTTCTAGAAAATCAAAAGGAAGATCTCTTGCACATATTGGAAAACCTCAAAAAACGGAAAGTTCTCAGCTTCTATGAGACTATGAATATACCATCTGTTAGAAAAGTAGTCAGAAAAACGCCCTGTCCCTGCTATTAGCTTAAAAGGTTACTGACATCACCCAGCTAAAATCAGGCGAAATCGAAAGAGATGGCGTACCGGTTCGGATGGTCCAGAGGTTCTCCGCTCAGCTATTTTGGACATTCGAACGCCGCATTCCAATCAACAAAAACCACACCAATATGGTGAAATTTGATTCGCCCGTAGATTCAACGTATCAGATGGTTGTTAGACATATTAGGGAGTGCATTGGTGTGTGATTAGTACTATTCCATAGTAGAACTCAAAGCTAACGCTATTACAGATCAGTTTGCGATCGAGAAAATTCTACATGCTGTTATAGACAATGTGTATCCGGATCATTTCTTGGAAACTCTCTCCGCCATTGATCAAGAGAAACCTAAATCCGATATAACACCTGCGGATTACGGACAGCCGAGGTTCTACTGGGTCTTTAAAAATGTAGACTTCCAGCAATGGATGTCTGCTAGTTCTGCTATGCTTTGGTTATCAGGGCCACCGCTATGCGGTATACAACAAGCGGCAGTGCACATCATCAATCTAGCCAAGAAGGAAGCTACAGGACGACATCGTTCAGTGCACTACTTCTTCTGCTCGACTGTAGCTAGAGCGAAATCAGCTGTCACTATCTTTGTGCGTGCGCTTCTTCACCAAATTGTGAGCCATTTACCTGTACCCAACAAGAAAACAGTCATCACTGTATTCCTTTTCTTCCTTCTTGAAGCGGTTGTCAGTAGGGATCCAGCGTTTCATTCCAACCTATGGCAGCATACGAAGAATGACCTTATAAAGATGCTTCTCGACGTGTCATCCGACAGCGAACACATGGATGCTCTGAAGGCAGCTATAGAGACAGAAAAAGAACAGGAGCTGTCGTTCATCATTTGCGGGCTAGACAAAGTTCAAAATCACAAAAAAGAATTCAGCCAAAAGGTCTATGCATTGGTTGAATACTTACGAGAGAGAACTAGTAATGTTAAAGTCTTGATTACAAGTAATCTGGAAGACGAGATCAAAGTACTGTTCAAGGAAATACCATCAATTGAGTATGATAAGGAAAGACAAGGTTCGATTGAAATCCGTGCCGAGCCTTCTACTAGGTTAGTCTAACTACATGACGGATGCAGCATGTCTTAATTCCCTGCGCTTCGATAATACCCGCTACGGTAAAATTATCAACGAGCATAGTGGCTCGTTAGAATGGCTCTGGGTGCATAGCGAGTATCGAAAATGGTCGACAGCAGACAGCTCTCGCCTTTTGTGTATCGAAGGAAAACCGGGGAGCGGCAAAAGTACGCTTATGAAATACTTCAAAAACAACCTCCTGAAAAGAGAACCAAATTCACGCTCCGCTATTATTGCCAGCTTCTTCTACAGTTATCGAGAGGGCGAGAGCCAGAGAAGTCACTACAGCATGCTTCGATCGATTCTTTATGACATCCTAGATCAGAAAGACAGCTTCTTTTATCATTTCCAGTCCGAATTTCGGAAATATCAGGCCCTTGGACGAGAACCAGGTCACGGTGATCTTAATAAATCCCATTACGAATCATTACAGAATGTTCTGCTATCCATTGGGAAACACGAAAGTAGGGAACGAATATATCTCCTCATCGACGCTATCGATGAGTCCAGCGATCAAGACAGGCGCGACATTCTCCAGTTATTGTTGAAACTTTGCTGTAACAACTGCTGTATTTTCAAGGTCTTCGTTGCGAGCAGGCCTGTCGTTGAGCTCAATCATTTGATTGGAAAGTCACAAGCGGTTATAAGAATGCAAGATATGAATAAGGTTGACATACAGAACTATGTACAATCATTTCTACATCCCCAACTCGAATCAGAAATTTCAGAAAATGACCTGCACCAAGCCAAGGAATACATCCTCGAGCATGCACAGGGCGTATTCTTATGGGTGCATCTAGTCGGGAACGAACTGATTAGATTTGTTGAGACGGGATACTCAAGACGCGAGATGTTTAGCTTCTTACAGGGCCTGCCAAGGGAGCTAGATGGTCTTTATCAAAGAATGCTCCAAGATATAGAAGAGTGCGGCGATGTTGAAGTTACAAAAAGAATGTTCCAATTGGTTTTATTTGCGCGTCGTCCCTTTACACTTTTTGAGTTCCAGCATGCTCTTTCCATCGCGGATTGTACTGAACTCATTCCTTCCGACGAATGCTTCCGGGATAGCCTAATCAAGGGCTTAGAACGGCGCATCATCCATCGTGGTCATAATTTGCTGGAGATCAAGGGGCATAATGGTATATTCCTTTCCAATAGTATCCGAAGAGTTATCTGATGGAACGACAGAGCCTATTATTCAAGTAATGCACCAAACGGTACGGGAGTTCTTCCTGCAGCCGAATGGGCCTGTGGCACATTCCCAATTGTGCATGAGTGAAAGTGATACTCATAAAAGTATAATTACACTTTGTCTGCGGTATCTCCTTTTTTGTGCTTCAAAAGATTTTGCAACCACGGCAGGAGATGAACTTTGGCAAGTTGATTCTTGGACTTTCGAACACTACCAGGTTTACGTTCAGTATCTTTATGAAAGACCATTGATCGTCTATGTACTTGACCACCTTCAAGACCACCTAAACAAATGTCCTGAAGCCGCAAATATTCCTCTCATTTCCGAATTTGTTGAGAATTTGCCTGTTGCCAGCCCTGTCTGCTATTTATTTGAGAATTGGGTTGTTGGTCATCTAAACCAGAAAATTTATACTCATGAACAGCACAGTTTTGCAGAAAATTTCCGGGATAAAACCTTATGGTTTGCGTCTAGCATTGGATATCATGGAGTTGCTAAAGCGTTACTGATGACTGGTGCCCATGTGGACACAAATGTACGAGACGTTCCACCACTAAGTGTTTCTGCTAAAAATGGGCACGAGGCCACGGTCCGGCTACTACTTGACCATGGTGCAGATATCGCCAACGTCGACATATCTAAACGCAACGCTCTGCACCTCGCAGCCGAGAACGGACACGAGGCCACGGTCCGGCTACTTCTCGACCGCGGTGCGAATATCACTAGTGTTGACAAATTCAAAAGCGATGCTCTGCACTTCGCAGCTAAGAATGGGCACGAGGCCACTGGCTGGCTTCTTCTCGACCGTGGTGCAGATATCTCCAATGTCGACAAATTCGAACGCAATGCTCTACACCTCGCAGCCGAGAACGGACACGAGGCCACGGTCCGGCTACTACTTGACCGTGGTGCCAATATCGCCAATGTTGACAAGTCCGAACGCAATGCTCTGCACCTCGCAGCCGAGAATGGACACGAGGCCACGGTCCGGTTTCTTCTCAACCGCGATGCAAATATCACCAGTGTTGACGAATTCAATCGCGATGCTCTACACCTCGCAGCTAAGAATGGGCACGAGGCCACTGTCCGGCTTCTTTTCGACCGTGGTGCAGATATCTCCAATGTCGACAAATTCGAAAGCAATGCTCTGCACCTCGCAGCTGAGAACGGGCATGATGCCACGGTCCGGCTTCTTCTCGACCACGGTGCGAATATCACCGGTGTCGACGAATTTGAAAGCGATGCTCTGCACCTCGCAGCCAAGAACGGGCACGAAACCACGGTCCGACTTCTTCTCGACCGTGGTGCAGATATCACCAATGTCGACAAATTCAAAAGCGATGCTCTGCACTTCTCAGCCAAGAACGGGCATGTGGCCACGGTCCGGCTTCTTCTCGACCGCGGTGCGAATATCACCAGTGCCGAGGAATTCACAAGCGATGCTCTGCACCTCGCAGCCGAGAATGGGCACGAGTCCACTGTCCAGCTTCTTCTCGACCGCAGTGCGAATATCGAGGCTACGACTACAAATCATTGCACTCCTTTACACCTTGCTGCCAAGAACGGGCATGATTCCACTGTTTATCTTCTGCTCGATCGCGGTGCCAACATCGACGCCCGGAATAAATACAGCTCGACTGCTTCAGACCTCGCAGCCGAGAATGGGCATTATGGTACTGTTCGGCTGCTGCACGGCTGCATTGCCCAGGACAGCAAGGATATCAGGAACTGTAAGGCCTGCATGGTAATGTAAATGCAGCCGCGAACAAGTATATTTTATGACGCAGTTTCTTGAGCTTTGGCTTTATCATCAAGTATTTATAAGCTAGTAGATGCTATTGTCATTACGTCAATCTAAATATTCAAATTGTTTCTTTCATCCTTTTAGTACATCCTCAGGTGACATCGGTGTTGAAGGGCAATTGCCTTGAATTGTCCGGTTTGGGGCAATATATTAATTCATCTCGTATTCACTGTTTTCGATAATGGTGGAATGGGCATAGTATTGGAACTGTAATAAGTAACTTAGCACATAAGGTGTATTTTGGGGGCGCCACACTGAATAGAAATTGAGCGTATTTGGGTCGCACCAGAACAGCTAGTACTATAGTGAGCACGATGCATCGAACGGCCACCCATTTGTGACCCTTTTTAATGGCGAGGTTGCAGTGACACCTTCTGCTCTCGCTTTTGAGGGTCTGTGACGCTGGATTTGGTACGTTTCATACCACTCATTTGCTATACCCTAGTGTCTCCTGGATACCTATCAAATGGATTTTGGTTACTAGTCTTTGTAATAGCTTAAAGCTCAAATATTGTTGCGGAATGTGACTGTGACCTATAGCATTTGGACCCTAGATGATTCGAACAGCCTTACCGTGACCGAGACAAAACCCGTGTTTTCACATACCATACCGGCCTCTGGACGCCGTGACGTTCGAAGCATCGTGCTCGCTACAGTATGGTATATTTCTTTCTGGTCCTTTTGGCATATTATTTCTTTAGAGTAGATACTAGAGATGAGATTGATGTAAGCAGGATAACTGTACGTTGTGACGTAAAAAATTTATTTTAGCGCAAACATAATATGGTTAAACACATTGTTGAGGGTGGAAACAAAATGATTAGGTGGTGAAACACAAAGGCGGCAGCCTATAGCTTCCTTGTTGGACGGATTTTGAGTGCAGTCACGTGGTGTTGGATTAGGGTTGAGCGGCGAAGCCGCTAGCAGTTTAGTTCTTGTGTAATGTACTCTACGTGTCATTGAGAGATAGTCAAGTTGAGTTTAGTTTCGGTCAAGAGAGGTTCAGCACAACGAATTCAGTACAACATTCCTAACTGCAAAACTTCACAACAGGAAACACAATAAAAGTAAAAACGCCCGAACTCAACCATACAACTTCACCACCGGCGAGAATCACAGTGTTGCGTACACATGAGTCGATGGGGAATGGCCCCGTAGTGTAGCGGGGGGAGTGGCCCCGTAGTGTAGCGGTTTGGTCTTACCACCACTATGCTCATTGTTATGGGTTCGAATCCCGGCGCCACTCCTCTACCTGAGCAGACTCCTTGTGTCACAAAAGTTGATGTCGCACCACGAGTTCCCTGTGTCAAACTCACCACAGGTTGAGCATACGAACAATTAGTAATGGGGGTGGGCTTGGTGGGTCAGTGGCCTTAGTACCCTCCATTGGGTAGCGGGAAGTGGGAGGAAATGACTTTGCCTGAGTCAGAAGTAGGTGTTACGTGAGCTAGTTTGGCTGTAATTTAGCCGATGGATGGACAGGCAGTTTCCAATGGACAGGGATAAAAATGTTACTTAAATGCCATGACCACCAGTGGTCGGCCGGCTTATGGTAACTTAGCTGGGCACCCCTTAGGGGTGAATGCAAAATGATTACAAACAAACAAACACATGAGTCGATAGTACTTCTGTAATCTAAAGTCGAAATTGTGGGGGTTAGTTGGCTTTATACGTGAACGGCGGTTGGGACATGACGCGTCTAGACTGTGCGGGAGAGCGCTACTGCTTCAGTCGGGTATGATATTGCGCAATAGTAAAATCAGACGCAGTTATATACTGCAAGATCCCAAGTCCACATTGTAAAATCCTAAATTTGCGAGACAAAGAACCGAAATTAGGAACCAAAGTGCACGATTATCCGCGCCACTGAAGTAACCCCACATTTCGTCTCATTTCCGCCCACACGTCCCACGCTGAATACATCTTCATCTCGCTCCTTCCCACCTATACGACACGAATACGCAAACCCATCGCAACCGAGCCGTAGGCCCGGCGGAAGGTGGTTGTACTACGATACGAAGGCGCTACATCTACGGTGGAATAGTGGACACCACCATGTTTGAACTTGCCGCATAATGTGGCATACTCGCGGAAATTGCAAGTCACATCATCTAGCGGTGGTGTAACTTGATATTGGGGATGTCCGGTGGAGTGGCGGTGCGCCACATATCCGTCTTAACAAGGCTGCTTCGGGAGTCTCGGTGAAGAAGCTAAGACGTTGACAAGGTGCCTTCGCAGGCATATGATAAGGGTACATTATCAAGGTAACCAGGTATGATTGTTTCGACGGTATCAATCAGCGCAAGATGCCATAGGGGGTTCAAGAGGGAGCTTAGATTTTGTATGACAGGCTGTTGTCTAGAATAGTTTGTACCTTGGCATGCATAATAAGATCGAGTAGGCGATACGGTGGTGAGATGAAAGAGAGTTGGCAGTATAGCTAAAAACTACTACCTTCTCTGGGTCATCTTTGACTTCCCTAGTAATCGATAGAGAATTGCAGATTCTCGGGCACGAGCTTCCGATCTGTTGTGTCGTGTCCGCTGTGCTGAATCTCTCTCAATTGACCTAAACTCACTGACTGTCTCTCTGAGTCTAATTGACACGTACACAAGAACTAAAGTGCATGCGGCTCCGCCGCGCTCAACCCTAAACCAACCCACGTGATGACCGCACTCAAATCCGTCCCCACACGATCCCCATCTGTGACCGCCGTGAATTGATATCATGATAATACTTCACATAGTGATGGTCTCGACGAAGATTAGTTAGTCAATTCTCAAACTGTGAAAATCGACCCAGAGAGCATGTGAGCGTGACTAGAAATCTGGGTACAACATAAAGCCACATTGTGACGCGCGGTCTGAGTATTAAACCTGGGTTACTGTAAGGCCTTGAAGGAGGTTGCTGATACACTGAGTCACCGAGTAGACTCATACACGTAGACTCATACACGATTACTCACTCACCACCCGCCGCTCGCCGCTTCGAGTGCCATTCCATCATCTCGACGGGATCTCCAGACTCTTCATGTATAAAGGCGTAGACTCTCCCTTAGATAGTTCAAGAGGCTTCGTCTTCACCATAGAATGCAACAACCTGTGTTGAATGTAGGGGACGCGGCGAGCAGATGGTAGATGGTATTGTATGGTAGTGATAGTGATGTCTAAGGGAGTAGGAGGAGGCCGGCTATCTACAGACTATATAAAGCACCTGATCCTTATATAAGCAACAACCTGAGTCCCGGCCGGTACGAGTGAGAGTCGGTATTACGAACGACCGCTAGTGAGAACCGGGATGAATGATGGAGGCTACTGGGTAGTTGAGTACCTCCGCATAATTCTACACTCTCTTCTGATTTCTACATCTGGATCCAACTCGCCGCCGACATCCTGTATTGCAATATGCTTTACCTTCGCCGACTTCGCCTAGCTACACTTTCTCCAAATGATCAGCCGGTCTAGGATACTCGACTGGCCAATTGTGACCCCATCCTATATTGGCAAAATGCTATATCGGTTTTCGCAAGCTCGGAAGTAGCTTGTTGGGCAACTGGCCCGCGCAAGGGAGAACAGTCATCGGCGGTGGTGTACTATGTCTCCAGAATAGGCAAGTGAGGCGTATCCGGCAAGAACAAATAGACTGCCCACCACCAAGCCCGCAATAAGCCCGATTTCCGGTAATCGCGCTGTTTCACTGGACAGGCACTTCCGCTGCCATAGGCTGTGACGGCAATGGTTTCGATAGACACCGGCCCCCATCGAAGTTCCTAAGCCAAAGAAAGTGAGACATCGATACGATAGTGGGGAAAGTTTCGTGTCTGTAGGGGTGTAAGTTCAACAGGTATAATATGGTAAGTTGGATAGGTACTGCGATCATGGTTAGCCCAGTCGCTCTGCGGTATTCTGAGAGGAGCCCACCGTGTTAGTGGTAGCAAACATAACGCAGAATACTCATAAGCTGATACAATCGGCTTTCATGACGAATTTTCCGCTCGCTAACAATAGAGTAGCGTTTACGGTAGAGCAAATTGAGGAAACCTTATCGATGCAACTTATCAACGCAACTGATTGCAGCGGCTCGCCGGGGCATATCAGGTCTTAAGATTCGGAATTTATTGCCTCTGTTAGCTGTCTCGTAACGACAAATAATACTCCCCGTCGCAGATCCGGTGCTTGGGTTGGTTTCAGATTCCTACCTGGTAATGAACGGTAGTCGGCTAAGCATCGTCCTGTGATACAGCTTGTTGCTTTAATGGAGGAAAGAATTAATAGAAAGGCAGCCAAGCCGCTCACTACTGTAATTGTCGGGTCTTCCCAAGAAGTTAAATTGATTGGGCAAGGAATGGAAGCGCAAAGACCAAAGGTGACGAGCTAAAGACTAAGTCTCTCCTACATGATACTCGCTATGGACAGGCGCAATGTTATGTTTAGCCGCAAATACTGAGCAAATTCAGCAAGTCGGGTAATGTTCTACACATCAAAATTGCTCTGCAGACAAAGCACAATACGAATTGTTAAGATATATAGCCCTCATAACATTCAATCCCGACAGATCATGACAAGAAGGCGAGCTCATAGTATTAGGCCGTTTCGTTCAGAGCGAACTTGGCATAGCCAGGAGGCCCTTGCATTGCGCTAGCACATGTATCTACGGAGGCCGATAAGGACACATGCAGCTATAATTTGGAGTGGCGAGCGTCGAGTGTCGAGCGTAGTAAGGTGGGCGCTTAGCGAGTAACAATCTCTCTGACCACCGTTAGTTCCGTAACTTTGGTTAAACAATTGCGAAACTATCGCACAGACCACCGTACTTTCTTTTGGTAGGTAGTTAACTTTGCCGCATCACCATCACCCCCGCGTCTTTTACCACTAGCACCACTACCACTAACAGCACCGTGTATTCTACTAGCACCACTACCATTGCCAGCAGTTGCATCGACTACGCCCCCGAAACGCCACCTCAAAAATAACCTAAATCACATATTCCACCGTCCAAAGCCTCGGCACCCCTACCAAATGCACTAACAACACCTGCAGATGAACTTCGAAGGCAAAAAATCGTGACAGCTCTGCAGTCATACAGTTTCTCTGTTCATCAGTGAAAATGCAAATCGACTATAGACTGCGTAACGCGTAGTGCATAATAAGCTTCCCGTTGACCCCTGCGCGACGCGCATTCTATAGTTAGTCTATAATAAGGCACACGTGGACCTATAAAAGTCTATAAGACCGGTAAAGTCTATACGTCTATGGACCTAAGCGTCTTTACTGCTAACAGGCCTCCACTTCAGAGCGCCCGCTTGAGAGCCCACTTAAACTAGAGAGCACATAAGAGTCTACTCGAGAGAGCCCTTCAGGGTGATTAACCTTATCCACGGGAGGCTTTGGCCTACCAGTTGGTAGTGACGGAAGCTTTGGGCTACCAATGACGGAAATTTTGAGCCGCCTGTGATGAAAGTTTTGGGCCGATAAAGAAATCTAAGTCTGTAGAAGCTTTAACATAGCATACCTACTCAACTAAGTGCCAAAGCTGTACCATCACCCAAGCTTCCCAATAGTCCAAGCAGCAGCCAGTCTTCCAAAGCCCGTCATCGTCATCCAGGGCGGGGCATATATAGAAACATCTAGGGCCCTCAGCGGTGATCTAGCGAACCCTAGCGGAGGTTACGACTCCCTATCTCGGGGCTTATTAGATTTAAACCACTCGTTCGTAACAGATTATATAGCATACAACTCTCGTTTCCAATGTTGTACATAGGAGCCTTGTAACAGGTGTGCATGTGCACAAACTGGAGTGAAGGCTAGTCACAGCTGTATCGCTCGCTTCACCCAGGCATCACTCGGCGTACTTGTGGGCCCAGTGTTGAAATACTGATTGCTAGAGAAGCTTGATTCAACTATCTAAGAGGGCCACAAGGCCATATATATACGGTACGAGCACGTACGTACTCATCAAAATGTAGATATGGTTGAGCTCCGTCAGCCCGTATCAGAGCCAGCCCCGTCAGCCCGTATGAGATCTATTTATGCATCACCCAGTATGTGTTGAGATCAATCGAGTACGAATAGAGATATTGAATTGACTATCATACAAAAGTGATTGTCTAAAGATCAAAGAGAGAGAAAGACAGGCAAATATATATGGGAAAGAAGAGGGCATACTCGGCTTCGCCGAGTATCACATCCGGAGACCGATGCCGAGCATCACTGCCGGGGCTAGGCCTACTCCTCGGCATGGGGGCTGGCGGCGGCCCATGGGGGCCGCAAGCCACCGGCCTCATACCCGCTGCTTTAGGCCGAACACCACACAAGCCATCGGGCCAAATCCCGTGCCAACAGTATGTTACTTTAGATGGTTGATTAGCTTGGTTTTTGCTTTAACTATGAAGGCTATAGTCTCATGTATACAGCATTTCCGTGTACTAGCTCTTCCATCTTTATCGTGCTGAGCTTTGTACTACTGAGGCTTCGGCTGAACTGTATTAGCCAGTATGTTATTATTAGCTCGTACTCTGCCATCAGTTTGTATCGGTTTTACGGAGGCAGAGGCTGATGTTCTAAGCATACATGCAACGCAGTAGTCCCCTAGTGTAAAACCCTCCGTTTGACAAATTGTAGTCTGGGGCTGGCAGACATTTGCCTACCATGGACGGACTATTCGAAAGCCGCTATTATATCTATATAACTATCACTAGCACAAGAGTTGACCAACATGAACGGCGCGAATGTGCCTGTGTAGCGCAGTGTGCATACTATAACATACAAGTTACGGTGGCGGCTTCGCCGACCTTTGGAGGCGCCCAGATAGATCGTCTCCAGCTCGACTCCCAGGTATACCTCACCCCTGGCTTCCAAGTACTCTCGACTCCAATCTCTACAGTATACTCGCTGTGCAGGTCCCAAGCCCACAAGTGTATCCCTCCAAGTCTCTGAGTTTGTACCATTTCTATGGCCAGAGCAAATATTGTCAGCTGAAAAGATGCTTTCTGCTCAGCTATTTGAATCAATTGAAGTCCAATTAAGTCCCCAAGTTTTGCTCTGATCACAACATGTTCTATGGATGAAACATCCATAAATAGGTCCTATTTCACTTTCTAGTTGCCAATTTACTCTATTGCAAATTCTCCTTGTACTACTGAACAAAAACATTCTAATAAAGGTATTAATCTACAACCACTCACCCAATATTAAAAATATCATGAATCTGAATCTGGGATGTGAAAACAGGTATAGTTATACACATTTCATGTATATGCTACTTTGTTGTGAGAGTCCAACTCACAGACTTAAATTAGTGGGTCATTTTGGATTTAAGTTCATGTGGTTTATACTTGCCACTATCAGCTACTCAGCTACAGAATTCTGACCAATGAGAATCAAAAAAGACACATGCTGTCTCCTTATATGAATAATGTCAAATTTAACGCCAATTAAGTCACAGATTCCGCTAGAAAAACTGAGTCAGAGATCTGCACTTTCCAACATTTGATTGCTCAATATTGCTGAAGGAGAGGTGGTTGGAATTGTCAAAACCCGGACCATAAGACATCAAGTTATCCCATCAGAGTGCTGGCATCTCAAGGTAAAGTTCACGCCAATTGTTTGACTCAAGATCGACCAACGTCATGAATTCTGGTATCCGCCAGATTCTACTCCCACTCACCCTCCGCTAGTCTGTGTATCTAGGTGCACTTGGGTACAACCCAGGAGTCGCAAAAGTCCTTCCCATCCGGGCAAGACCATTCTCTGTCTCGGACTATGATTGTCCACCTTGAGAGTTGTTAGACTGCAGGACTGTAGATGTTAGTATATGATCTGAAAAGAAGTCGCCGATACTGTGATCGCCGAATTGACTCACAGGCTACGGACTCACAGTCGTAGACTCATCCACGAGTTTCACTCGCCACCGCCACTGGCATTTGCAATCGTGAGCTTCCGTGGAATTCCATGGAATTCCAGGCCTTCGTGTATATAAAGACAGAGCTTCTCCCTTAGATAGTAGAATAGACTTCGTCCGCTTTACATTCGTAACAGTGGATGCCAGCTGTCTTCCGAGTGATGAACATATGATGCAAGTGATGTTGGAAACCTGCTCAAACCCGCACTCGAGCCCGCCAGATAGTGAATCGGCCCATTTGGCATTGTCATTCTGTATATAGAGGCCGCTGGGGTAGAGAGAACAATATCGCTTTTGGACTTTCTCACAGCGCCCGCTACACCCCTAACAAGTGATGCAGTTTTGACCGAGTGATGATATCCATTATGCTTCCCAACAATTTCTACAGCACATAATTCACACTATAACTTACCAAGTCGACCATCTACAGATTGGAGAGCCCACATCACTATCTGGATCGATATAACCCATAACTACAGGTGAATCAATGACCCCAGCCCTAGGCGTTACCTCCAGTCGCCCTGATCGGGCCCTGGTCTTGCAATATCTAACCTGAAACTAGACGACGACATGGAGATCTGAAAGACTGGTGCTCCATAACCAATCCGTGCAATTGATAACATACAGTCTGCATCCACATACAGGTCCATAGGAGTTCATAGTGCCACGCATCAAATATCCTATGGAAGACCGAAAAACAGCTTCTCTATGGACTGCATGTCGCACAAGGTAATTTTTCTCGGTGAGGGGAGCATGACTCATACAATATGCAATAAACGAATCACTGATCAACCTAATGGAAGATAGGATTCTCCCAGAGCGTCTGAAGGAGCAAGCGATCGAACATCTGGCAAGAACAACCTGAAATATTTCAAGGATTCAATCTACCAGTTTATGCTACTCGCTATAAACCTCTTAGCGAACCTTACCATCCCCCTACTACTGTCACTAGACCGGAAGCGGGTATAGTATTTATAGTTACAGAACGTGCCTACTATCCAATCGATCTCGATCCCATTCCTGGCTGGCATCTCAGACGGTGTCACAGCCACTAAGACCGTCACGATCACCGCCCCGTCGGTAACGGAAGGCAGGTGCGCGGAACTGGAACCGGCGGATGCGATTGCGGGGTGTGTCATTGGGGGTTAGTGGTGGTTGCGGCGGGTGCGGTTGGCGTCGCGTATTTGCTACTGCACAGGGAGACACAGTAGCCGCCGCCGGTGATGGAGCAGTCCGTTTCCGAGTCAGGCTTAGAGTAGTCCGTTTCCGATAAGTCAGGCGTCGGGGACGTTGTAGCGGGGTTTCAGGAGACACTAGGGCAGGGAGGGGAGCGAGGAGTGGGGTGGGCGTGCGGGTAAGCTAACTACCGAAGGTGTACGTCGGACGGAACTGGTTTGAGCTACTTTTATTCGAAGGATAGTAGAACCATTTCACTGCACGGAACAGCCGAGGTTTCTTTGCCACCTAGTTTAGCGCAAAACGTGGTGCGAGCGACAGGTTCATTGGCTACCATCCTTTCCTGACTATGCCACACAAATGCACTCCGGAATAGCGTTCGGCCGCACAGCATGGATGTAATTGATGTACAGATCTGCCTTCTATGCAGCGATCCACAGCCTGCATAGAGTCGAGTGCATAAACTGAAGTGTGTTAGATCGGGTGGGTGGAGTACGCCACCATGTGCCGTGGGCTAGGGCTAGGTGATGTTTACTCGCATCTAAATTCTAAGTACGTATCATCTTAGATATAGTTCGATAACGAGTCAACATCCGTTCAGAATAATCGGTTCCTCACAACAATGTGTACCGTTAGACTATCTATAACAAGTATATCTATGACAAATATACGAATAGAAGCAGCTAATAGGAGATGAATTAACATGTACTAAATGTGGACCATTCAAAGTAATCGCCTCCTAACACTAACGTCATTTGATACTGTGCAGAACAGAATGAAGGAAATAACTTCAACCTTAAGAACAAAACAAAAGCTCAATAGCCTGCGTCATAATACTTATTACATTACATCACACTGTTTCCGGTTCTTGACGCAGTAGTCGTGCAGTAGCTGAACAGTGGCATCGTGCCCATGCTTGGCTGCAAGGTCGGCAACGGTCAACTTTTCTACGTTCTGAGCCTCGATAATTGCACCGCGTTCGACCAGATGGTAAACAGTGGTATTATGCCCGTTGCAGGCAGCAAGGTGCAAAGGAGTGCAGTAGCTGATACTCCTGGCTTCGATATTCGCACCGCCGTCGAGCAGTACACTGGCCGATTCTTTGTGTCCTTTCTCGGCGGCGTGGTGCAGAGCAGTGCGTAGGTAGATGTCGATATTATCGACATTGGCACCCTGTTCGAGAAGTATCCGGACCGTGGACTTGTGCCCGTTTTCAGCTGCAAGGTGTAATGGATTGCGTTCTCGGTTGTCGAAATTGGTGGTAGTGGCACCAGTCAAGAAGTAGCCGGACAGTTGCTTCGTCCCCTCTCTCGGCTGCGTCGTGCAAAGCAGTACTGTTGAGGAAACCTTTGCTCTTGATATCGGCACCACGTTTGAGAAGCAGCCGGATCGTAGCCTTTTGGCTGTTCTTGGCTGCTAGGTGCAGTGCATTCTGTTCGAACTTGTCGACAGTGGCGAGATTTGCACCGCGGTCGAGAAGAAGTCTGACCGTGGACTCGTGCCGCTTTTTAGCTGCGAAGTGAAGTGCATTGCGTTTAGAGTTGTTGACATTAGCGATATCAGCACCGCGGTCGAGAAGAAGTCTGACCGTGGACTCGTGCCACTTTTTAGCTGCGAAGTGAAGTGCATTGCGTTTAGAGTTGTTGACATTAGCGATATCAGCACCGCGGTCGAGAAGAAGTCTGACAGTGGACTCGTGCCCATTTCTGACTGCCCAGAGCAGTGGTGTCCAAAAGTCCTTTTCATCTTTGATCTCTATGTTAATACGATCGTCTGCTGCTAAGAGTGCTTCGACTGCTTGATGTAACCCCATTCTAGCCCCAAGTAATAACATGTTATTTCTGTACCTCATGCCGATGGGATCTGAAACATCGACACCAAGAGTTTCGTTCAGATGGAAAGCAGCCCAGGGTTGAAGGAAATAGAACAGTGGGCTACCAGGAGCCAGCGTCTTAACCAGGTCGGATACCAAATTAGAAGGTCCCGCGGCTCTATGGCATCTGTCGAAGTGATCGTTGAAGTGGCAGAGTGCATAGCATACCAACTGTCTGCTGATGAGTTCTTGCATAAATCCTTGTAATTGTAATAAAGTATCGAACGGTTGGTATGGTGCAGTGCTACCAGTAGCGCAAAACATCAGATACTGGAGGCAAGTTGTAGCTATCCTGCTATGAGCGTCGCATACATCCATCTTCAGACTGGACATCGCAACAAGTCCGTCTTCCTGGAGGAAGAACTCGCGAACAGTTTGGTGCATCGCTTGAACAATAGGATCTGAACAGTGATGAGATTTGCAACAACTATAGGATTTGGGATGGGAAATTACCATCATGACCCTTCCATTCCAGTAAATTACGTCCGCAATAAATGATTCGCTTCTCAATTTCAATAATTAGATTGTCCTCGAAGGATTGTCCTCGAAGGATTGTCTTCGAGGAACCGTCCAATTATCAGACGGATCAGAAATAGCAAGAGCATGCTGGAACTCTGGAAGCCTGAGGGGTCGACGAGCGAATAGCACCATCTCGAACATTCGCCTTCGCATCAGGTTCTTGTCCTCAGTACTTTCTAACTCCTTAAGAATTAGTTTGTACATATCCTCTAACTCTGTCGGAAGGCTCTTCAAGAATTGAAAGATATCGTTCCTTGAATAAACCTTCTCGACAAATTCGACCAGTCGGTCCCGAATTAAATGGACCCCTAGAAATACACCTTGGGCGTGTTCAAGAAGGTATTCCGCGACCTGGGGACGAATATTTTCGGAAATTTGGAGCTCTTCAGTGAGAGTATTTATGAATTTCTGGATGTCCAGCCTATTCACGTCTTGCATCCTAACAAAGGCATGCGTTGCTCTGATTTGTTGTTCGAGTTCTCCGACAGGACGACTGGCGATAAACACCTTTATGGTACAGCAGTTGTTTGAGCAAAGCTTGAACAACAAATGCAGAATTTGACGGCGATCATCAGCGAGGGATTCATCGACGGCATCAATGATCAAATAGAGCCTGCTATTTCCCTGGTGCGCAATGATTCCACCAGTCCAAACGATCCCGGTCTGGGGTAGGGCTCGGTCCGGTCCAGTCCAACAGGAGAGTCGGACCGGACCGGACAACAGACTGGCAGTCTTCGACTGGACGGGCTTGGTCTGGACCAGTCCAAGGAAGCTACTTCTGATCAATTCAAGCCAGTTACATAATTCCCAAAATCGTACCCTCATTCTCGGACTTTACATGATTTCCACATCGGTCAATGGAAGTCAATGGAAGGCCACAATTGAAAATAGAAGTGGCCGAGCAAAAACTGATGTATGTGTCTCTGAGTATGAGTCTGGGGGTTGTGAGTCAATTCGGCGACTTCCAGTGTATTGGCGACCTCATTCGAGGCCTTCGACTAACAATTGGCAGCTGGCAAGTGGCAAGTGGCAAGTGGCAAGTAGCAAGTGGCAAGTAGCGATTGAGCCAACATGTATGAGTCTGTGTATGAGTCTGCGTGTCTGAGTCTGCATGTATGAGTCTGCATTGCGGCGGGAAAATCCGTTTCTCACCACGACCACCGCCACTCAGTTTGGCAGGGGGAAGCCGGCGGGGGGGGG
>Ga0307514_10001169_pt1 | contig 35493 bp, 35 predicted proteins | sample 16_EM_MG_FD_203088 | JGI IMG/M metagenome (GOLD analysis project Ga0307514, IMG submission 203088) | Populus trichocarpa ectomycorrhiza microbial communities from riparian zone in the Pacific Northwest, United States - 16_EM | ecosystem: Host-associated > Plants > Roots > Unclassified | place... | reverse complement strand
GATATGCAGGGTGGCCCACAGGCTTTGGTAAGGCCTGTGCGCTTTTGATTTAAAAGCCCAGCTAGCCCGGGCTTTGCTATTAGAGGGCCTGGCCCTCACAAAGCACGATAAAAAGCCCTCAGGCCGGGAGGGCCCGTTTTGAACACTGGTCTAAGCTACATAATGATATAGGCTGTATAGTAATACGACCACTCTTTTCACCTCAACCACTTATAATTGCTTCCATGTCACCCATTCAGCTCAAAACTGCTTCGTCTGACTCCTTTTCTGAAGAAAGCCCATACAGCCTGCGGGCTTTGACAAAGCCCCCGGGCTTTTAATTAAAAAGCCCGAGGCCTCGTGGGCTTTGAGATTGCCGGCCCGGCCCGGCCGCCTCAAAGCCCGCCTGAAAGCCCTCGGGCTGGCCGGGCCCGTTTCGAACACTGCCTTGTGCTATTGGTGTTTGCATGCGCATATGAGAAGTAGCGGATATGAATTGCAGTTCTTGTTACTCTGGACAATTCGAGGTAGGTTGAACGAATATCTGCTGCATATGTTTGTTTGTCAGCTGCTGGATCATTGATATGACAGTCTTTCTACAGGTGGACTTTAATCTGGCTTTTGTGGGACTGATTTGAGTACGGTTATCACGTGGGTTGGTTTAGAGTTTCGCAGCGGAGCCGCATGCACTTTAGTTCTTGTGTACGTGTCAATTAGACTTAGAGAGACAAGTTCAGTTCGGTCAAGAGAGACTCAGCACAACAGACCCGTCACATCAGCTTTGCGGCAGATTATAATCTATAGACGGGATAGTAACACCATAGAAGTCTCTCAACCTAGTGCGTTGAATACTAGTTAGTGTATACAGGGGACTTTGAATAGTGAAAGTTGTAGTATTGGACTCCGTGTCTGCTGTTTCAAATGTTACTTCGGGTTTCGTATATGCCGCCAACTTCTTTAGAACCGAAACAAACAGAGCTTCTACTCCTAGATCAGCTATATCAATATTTCTTTTATCATTATCCACTGATTAGGCCGGATAGGTTCAAGATTCGTAGAAAGTTGGATGCTCTTTAACTGTTCATTGCGTAATATTGATAGAGACATGTCGTGGTTTGCAGTGGAGCAGAGCTTGGCCCGTGAGACAAGTATCCGCAAACTCTCTCCATTGCCCAATGACTGTTTGCCCAAAGCGGCCCAGCCCATTTGATACTGTCGGCAATATGTATCAATGCATGAAACACACTCCTGTATGCAGAGAGATGAGCAAACATATACTAGTAGTAGTCTTGCTCGTAATGGTATGGACGTGGATGAACGTAGCATGCAATTCGACAAGCTGAGCTGTGGTTATGGAATAATCGTAGCCATTGTGATTGCACGTACAAAACACGTCCACTGTTTGTAGTAATGATCATTAAGTCATCCATCAAGGAGTCCAGGCGAAAAGAGTGTACACCAATTATTCTATTTGGCAGCTTTGAAGTTGTAATGAATGCCGTATATATCATGCACAGCATCCCTAAATGCAAGTGGAAATGTCGAGCGACTGAAGCGCATATCGTTTCCATTGCCTTTCATATCTTGAGGAGTTATGTTGTAGTGATCAGGGTCCCACTATCTGTACGGATAGTGGGATGGATAATCTAGAGGCGTCCCTCCAACAGCCCTAGGAACAAGTGATACCAATGTAGAAGGAAAGAGCATGTGACTTGCAACAGCTATACCCATATCAGCCTTTCCCGTTTTCTATAGACTACTAGCGTCAATTCCTTCATCCTCTAGTCCCCTCTTATTTCTGTAAGTCCAGTTCTCTGGGAAAGCGCCTAACTGTACCAACCGAGAAATCCTTGCGTTCCGTGACTTGGCGAGTGAACGCTACGTGGTTACATGCACCAGTCCACATGCTTCGAAAATGGGACGATTAGTGGGGTGGAATCCACGCCTTCGCCATGATGGCGGCGGGAATGTATGGCCGCAAGCGACCGAATGCTATGATTACACAACAACCTACCCCCATGAAACGCATGGCTGTGAACTATTCCGTTCACTATTATACTCCCTATTCCTTTGCTGTATTTTCGGGCCTGTGTTATCTGAGCTACTTCTAACTTGCGTGACCTTGTGTATAACTCAATAAGAAGGAAGAGAAGGGGAAGGAGGGTAAAGGAAGGAGATCTACCCACCTGGCCGGTCATCCGGAGGGAGATGGGAATTGAGCACTTTCATACTCAAGTTAGAGTGAATACAGTATGACTAAAACAGACAAACAAATAAAGAAGGAGGGGGGCCGCTCTTATTCACTCCAGCCTACGATAGACTGGTTTCCAGTAACCTCTAGTCCCATCTTGGATTTCTATTCTCAGTCCAAGGCACGACTAAACCAGTCAATCGAAGCAAAAAGTCATTGCCGCCAATCAAGTCTTGTGGAGTTACCGAGCGATCTGGTGAGTAAACGCAATGTGTGATTATATCCTTGCCTGCATGAAAGTACTTGCGGAATATTCCGTTTACTTATCCTACTCGGTATCAGGCCAACGGATCTACGCGTTATCCCGCGTGTGTTATCTGAGCGTTGTCGTATTTCCGTGGCCTATTTAACGAGAAGTACAGCTCTAATATGCAGGCATGAAACCGAGGAACTCGCAACAGTACTGAGTAAATCCCAACGTTAACATGCAAGCTGTTGAACCCGTAGATAACATTAACCAAGTCTCACACATTCAGTTTTGGTACCTTTCTCTGCTGAAGTCTTAGGGGTATATTATTAAGAGCTGCGCTAAGCCTCCGGTTTGTACTCTACTCAGGGGCATATCATCAAGAGCTGCACTAAGCCTCAGCTTGTAGCAGCTAGACTCAGCCATAGGGCTACCTAACAATAGCGCACCGCAACTGTCAGACTGACTTTCGCTCTGTGGCTCGCATGGCGCAGTAACTCCGCCTCATCACGTGAGCGCTTGGCACTCGGCCGCAAATGCCATATACGTGAATGCACAGCTCAATTCGTACATATTGCCACCGGAATGAAACGTTTGCTGCTCCGACCGGCCGGGAATAAGCTCTTTAAAAAAGCTTCGCTGTCTCATCTCACGTTTTCCTGCAGGATCCACGCGATCGGGGGGTTTACTACACTCGGCCGGTTGCGCTGCAGAGTAGCAAGGAACCGATTACCGGCCGATCCAAATCGATGCCCATCACACCGGTTGCACACCTCGTAAAGCTTATCAGAAAGGGTTTCATACAGCACATCCACACGGCTTCGAGAATAATGAAGGAACCCGGATTTAGGATCCCCTGCAGCTGACAACATGCGGGAAGCTGTGCAGTTTCTACGCAGTACTTTCGACAAGCCTAAGCAGGAGTCGACTCTAGCTCTACCTTTCCTTTGGCATTCGATGCAACTCGGCTACAACGGGGAAGCTGTCTGCTGTTCAACGGGCAGATGCTTTCGTTGTTAAAAATGCGGGGGACCGAGTGATCCGTATGCAACCGGCGATAGCCGATGGGTACCAATCAAGCTGCGGCGAAATGGCTCAGCACTTCACCGCTATGTGATTTGTCGAAAGCGCGAGTCTGATCCTAATGCATGTCTTCCATCATGCCATTACCAACCGGGCGATAATCCAATCCACTATATTCTATTCGGCCGTTCAGCTACCTCTAGCTCTACCAAGAATAGACTGAGCTTCCCCCCCATACGCCTCACCTGAACTCTACTTCCTATTAATTGACCTGAATCTCTCTCCTCTTCTTCACCTTTGTCAAACACTCCGCTCTCATCAACACACCGCAACACCCACAACAACTGCAACCATGGGCGTCCTCACCACCGTGCCGCTCACTCTCCCGAGCACAGTGCAGCTCGCAACCCTATCCCTCTCAGCTCTCCGCAACGGCGCACTTCTCGTCGGAATCTACCTCCTTACCCTCGTCGTATACCGTCTCTGGTTCCACCCTCTCGCAAAATACCCGGGACCTTTTCTTGCAAAAATCACGGACTGGTATGTCTTATCGTTGCCGTTGCCTCCAGAAAAGCAAAAAATGGGTCTATGCATAACAGGAATGCTGACACGAGTTCGGCCGACAGGAACACAGCGTGGCACGCCTGGAAAGGCGATCGGTACCTGGACCTGTACAACTCGCACCAAAAATATGGGCCAATCGTTCGTGTCGCACCAAACATGTTGAGTTTCAACTCCGCCACCGCATTGAAGAGTATCTACGGTCACTCTCCAAACTCTCGGAATATCCAGAAGGGACAGTTCTACACTGCCTATCCCGCTGTCAAGGGGGTTCATAACACCCACAATGCGATTTCCAAGATGGAGCATGGGTTTAAACGGCGTGTGCTTTCTGTCGCATTCTCGGAGGCAGCGTTGAAGACGATGGAGGGGGCAGTGCTTGAACTTGTTGATAGACTTATCGATGGTGTTAGGAGGGATGGAGCCAAGGGTGTTGATATGGGCGAGAGATTTTCGTGGTTGACGTTTGATGTTATGGGCGAGCTGTGCTTCGGAAAGACGTTTGACATGTTGCGGGACGAGACTCAGCGGTTCGTGACCGATTTGATCAGCAAGGCTACCCACAACCACTACATTGTACCCTTCCTCCTCCTAACCTGCTGCTTCTCCCTCGCTAACTCTCATAGTGTGGAAACTACCTCCCAATCCGTTTCATGGGTCTCGGCCGCCTCCTCTTCCCCACCATCGCCCGTGACCGCTGGAGGTTTATTGAGCACTCCCGCGCTTGTGCCAATGATCGCATGAAGCTCGACCATGCAGCAAAGAAGGACTTCTTTTACTACCTCCTCGGGGCCAAGGACCCAGAGACGGGTAAGGGCTTCTCCACAAAGGAACTCTGGGGCGAGGCAAACGTCCTCATGATCGCCGGGTCTGACACTACCGCCACCGCCCTCTCTTCCACCCTCTTTCACCTCTGCCGCAACCCTGAGACTTTGATCAAGCTCCAGCACGAAATCCGCACCAACTTCTCCTCACCCGACCAAATCGTTACCGGTAAGGAACTCGCAGATTGTACGTATCTCAAGGCATGCATCGACGAGGCTTTGCGTATGACACCCCCTGTCCCCGGTCTTCTCCCCCGCGAAACCGTCGCGCCATGCAAAATCGACGGCTGCGAGCTCCCTGAAGGAACCGGTGTCGGTGTGCCACTCTACACTATCCACCACAACGCAGAGTACTTCCCCGAGCCATACGAGTACCGTCCCGAGCGGTGGCTGCATAGTGACGAAGCGACGCTTGAGCGGGCCAAGAGCGCATTCAACCCTTTCTCGCTCGGTGCACGGGGGTGTATCGGGAAGAGTGTAGCTTATATGGAGTTGCGGCTTGCGATTGCGAAGTTGATCTGGGGGTTTGAGATACAGCAGGTTGACGTCGATGGGAAGGCTGAAAAGTGGTGGGAAGGTTTCGCGGTCAAAGATGGGGAGTATAGATTGATGGATCATTTCACGTGCAAGAAGGAAGGGCCGGTTGTGGCATTTCAGCCGAGGCAGATTGAGGCATAGGTTGGGGGTTTTTGGAGTTTCGAATTCTTGGGCATGGTATAGGCTGGGTTGGGGTTTGTGTTTATGATGCTGGTTTTAAATCTCTTGTTATTTTTAAGCTTGTTTAATGAGATTTACATTACGAGCGAAGTTGGATTTTGTGAATCAAGTGTCCATCAGATGTGTTATCCGTAGCAGCAAGTTGAACCAAGGCGCGGTGTTTTCATGTGATATACTGCGAGAGGCTGGGCACATGTAGCATTGATAACCTCCGTTCCTTCTAATCTAACTCCGCCTTGAGTCCGTAAATATCCGTAGGTCACGGTCAGTCAATCAATAAACAGTCCGTTCTCATTTCTTATAGATACGAAAGTGATGAGACAAGACACCGGAGATATCGGACGAGACCGATAATGCGTGTCGGCCGGCTGACGGAAACACATGTTTCCAGCGTGTGATCAATGCACAGTAATCATTATCAGCGCAGCTGAAAACGAAAGAAGAGATAGTAAGCTTGTTCGTGGGCTGGCGATAGTAATGTAAGGACCTCCTATCACACCAGGCGATATCGCAGACGAGACCTGAAGGAAATTTCAATATATAAAAAGTGGCTTATACCAGAAGCAATAGCAAAACAAGTCATCATGCACAAAGGAATCGTAAACTCGTGACCACCTAGGACCTCATCAGTCGCAAAGAAAACCTAACCCCATAAACAAAATCCCATGAACTACAAATTCCCCCTCAGCTCCTGCTCCCTCTCAATCGCCTCAAAAAGACTCCTAAAATTTCCCGCACCAAACCCCGCAAACCCCCTCCTCTGAATAATCTCAATAAACACCGTCGGGCGATCCATCAACGGCTTCGTAAACAACTGCAACAAATACCCGCCCTCATCAAAGTCCAGCAATATCCCCAACTGTCTCAACATCTCAAAATCCTCTTCTACCTGTATCCTACTACTCGCCAGCCGTTTTCTCATCGCACTATAATACGTGTCAGGGACAGAAATGAACTCGACCCCGCGGGCTTTGAGGTTCGTGACGGCAGTGACGATATCGTCGGTGCGTAGCGCAATGTGCTGAACCCCCGCGCCGCCAAAGAAGGAAATGTACTCTTCGATCTGTGATTTCTTTTTCCCGTGTGCGGGCTCGTTAATGGGCATTTTTACGAGTTCATTTGGAGATGCCATGACCACGGATTTCAGTGCTGAGAACTCGGTGCAGATGGATTTGTCGTCTACGCTCCAGAAGCGGTGGAATCCGAGTGCTTTCTCGTAGCTGCGCTGTGTTAGTTAGTTTGGGTGGTGCAGCGGGGGGAAACGCACTAGTCACACGCCTCCTCCATCTCCCCCCAGTTCTGGTTTCCAACACAGTGGTCGATTGCCTCTAACGTGACCTCGGGCAGCACATCCAGCTGCGGCTTGACAACCGCGCGTCTATACCCGGGCAGAAACACGCCGTTATATCGTCGCCGCTCCACAAGTGTGTGCGTAGTGTCCCCATACGTCCTGATAGTTGCCATAATAACCTCGCCATGTTCATCCTTCTCACTCCTCGGTGGACTAACCACCTTTGCCCCGTTTCGTACCGCCTCGCTGTAGACAGCTTCAACATCATCGACTTCAAAGGCAACATCTTTCACCGCGTCACCGTGGGCTATGAGATGCTCGGCTATCTCTTTTAGCAGCTCACGGTCGGCCAGGGAAGCGTCTGGGGAGGTGGGAGAGCGGAGTGGGGATGTGAGGACGAAGATGACAGCACCGTTAGAGATTGCGTGTGAGGCTAAACTGCGACTGCCGGTTTCGAGGCCGCGGTAGGCGAGCGGGCGGAAGTTGAACAGAGTGCAGTAGTATGCGGCGGCTTGTTTTGCGTTCCCAACCCACCTGCGGTTGTTAGAGAGAATAAAAAAGTGGTGGTAAATGAGGGTACCAGTGGACGTGGTCATAGCCACGGTAGGAGTCGTCGTTGGTTGCGGATGCTGAGACGACGCCGGAGAGGGAGTATGACTGGCCGTTGGAGGCTATTACCGTGTGTTCAAGGGCTACGGGCGGCATGACTGTTCTTTCAAGAGGTTCGAATATAAATGTAGCGTTTCAACGCAGGGAAAAGAGTTTGATATATAGCGAAGAAATATAGTTGAGTCTCCGGGCAGCGGTGGTCCTGATATACCAGTCGTCGCTCGGAGTCGGAGACAGTTACCCACCTATTGTTTATTCACCTCCATGCCTCACTCCATCGATCTTCCTGATACAGGTCATTTCATCCTTGCCTTCTCTAAAGTCGAAACATCTCATCCCATCTCGTCCGAGCCACAGATAAGCCGCCGTCGGTTTGCATCGGCAAGCGCCGGGCCGCCGTGGATGACGTTAACCCGCCACCGCGCTACGACGTCACCCACCTCTCCCGCTATTTACCGGTCGGCCTAATCTTCAGCGATATGCACGGCCGAAGAATATATTGGCCATTCCCTTGGACAGGTATCTCGCACATCCCATGGCATCAGCAACCTCTCTAACTCCTCACGACGCGACAACCCTCTCTCTCCTCTTCGACCCCGAGTCCTCCCCATCCGCCTCAACTGCCCTCATCTCCTCCACCCTCCCCCCAGACCCCCACTACCCGTCCTCCCTCCTCCCCACCCTCCAAGAATCCGAACTCGCCGCAATCCGGCTTGCCCAAACTGCCCCTACCGCCGCTCTCTCGCTCTTCAACGAGCTGCTCAGCACATACCCAGACTATGCGTCGGGATACAACAACCGGGGGCAGTTGCGGCGGCTGTTATCGCATCCAGCGGCAGAGATAGTGGCGGATTTGGAGAAAGCGATAGAGCTTTTGAGACCGAGTAGTAGGTTGGGGGAAGTTAGCGAGCTGCAGGGGAAGGTGCTGCAGCTTGCGTGGACGCAGCTCGGAGTTGTGATGTTGGGTGAGGGGAGGGAGGAGGAGGCAGTAAAAGCGTTTACAGAGGGCGCAAGGTTTGGCGGAGAGGTGGCGAGGGGGATGTGTGTGAAGCTGAATCCCGTAGCGAGGTTGTGTGGGAGTATTGTGAAGGGGGCGTTGAGGAAGGAGATGTTGGTAGGGTAAGACGGTGGTGGATGGAGGTTGGCTATATGATAGTTTTTACCGCGCCGGATACTTAATGGGGAATTGTTGTTTAGATACTGTGGCGAAGTGACTCACGTCGAGGACCAAAACTTGTCATTGTGCATCACCCGGTTGCTCACTGTGCGTTTATGTTTCGAATGTACAGCGGACGAAGTCTATTCTACTATCTAAGGGAGAAGCTCAGTCTTTATATACATGAGGGCCTCAAACACCATGGAAGTACACGGAAGCTCATGATTGCGAATACCAATGGTGGTTGTGAGTGAAAACTTGTGTATGAGCCTATGACTGAGTTGACAGGTTGTGAGTCAATTCAGCAATCTCAATATATCTGTGACTTCCTTTTAGATCATATAGTCACACTTCCTCCTCTTGCTATACTCCTTGGAGCATGACAAACAAACTATACAAACAATTTTTGAAATATTCCAGGTCTCATTCAAATCCTCCTCCTATTGACTGTGGTTGGTAATATCAGAGTATAGTACTTAGCCTGATATTGGATGGCCATCCCATTACATAAGAAATCTGAATATCTGAATATAAAATATTTGATAAGTATCTGCTATCATAAGTTCAGTACTTTCATGAACCTCTTGTGCATATGAATTTTAATATTATTCTGGAGATATCTATTACACCATGTAACGACCGACTGCCGGGTAACGTACGTTAACTGTTTCTTCGCTAATTTTAGCTAGTGTGGCACTAGTTGGCTTCAGCCATGGGTTTTGATGAACAGCATGTCCTATATCTAAACTAACTTATTGACAGTAGTATCTATGGCACTGAGAAGTAAATGGCATACGGAGGCTTTATCTAGACCTTAACTACATAAAAAATCCCTCGAACTGATTTTGTGATTGTCTAAACATCCCCTCCCTGACTTCGGCCCATCGTGGCTAAAGAAATCGTACTAGGTAGATAATTCATATAACCTAATTTCGGGCTTATTTGCCATGCTAATGATATAAAAAGTACCCGACCACGCCGCTAGCTAGCTATCCCTCAATAGCTCTCTATAAAACCCACGAATTCCTTCTCGTCGCCCGCGTATGTGTAATGGCGCTGATGGTTCGCGGCAATCTTCCTTCCCAACCTTGGAAGGAACCATCTAATTATTGCCATTAGTAATTGACGCAGTCATATTGCGAAAGGAAGCCGCCTACAATACGCAAAGTATACATACTCCAATAACACAGGCAGCCAAATTAGCAGTGCCAGGATTTGTCCATACCCAAACTCGTTCTCCATGTAGTCGTCTCCCGCCACGTTCTGGGATTGGTGACGCGACCGAATGATAGCTGCTGCCGATGTCCACGATACAGCAAGGCTAAATGTCGAGACTAACCAAACGTCACGGGCGCTGTTGGCTTGGGTGTATACGGACCGTGATAATGAGTTGCCACGGGTGCAGCGCCTACACATCAATATCATGGCGCATGCTCTATCGAGGGCAGCAAATACCGCGACATCTGTGGTCATGTATAGATAAGGGCTTAATTTCAACTCCCGCAGTGCCTTACTCTTTCTTCGTTTTAGCTGTTTAGCGCAAAGCCAATCATGAAGGATTGCCATGATCCCTACCACCTCCAGCGTACCGTAGATCATGGCCGGAATTGCAAATAATGAGGGAAGTTCAAAAGTATACACATCCTTACATAAGTAGGACCAGCCAGCATATGTGCGCCGTGTTGTGCCGGAGTAGAACAGAAGTGTGCAATTCAGTAACGATGTTAGCGACACGAGGCTGGATCTTAATCGTCTCCGTCGGAGTTGGTCATGAGAAAATGATAACACAACATATAATCCGCCCGAATTGAGGATTGACACTCTTAGCAACATGTCATGCTCATATGTTGAAGTTAGCCTGCTGATGTATACAATAGATGCGATAGTGATAGACAGTGCAAAGAATGTTGCTGCGTCGAGAAACGTATCCATTATTCTCTTCATTGTGGTTGCATGCATTCTTAATGCGGTTGACAGAAGGGTGATACCGGGAGGTTTGTAGAGTGTGCGCTTCTCTGGTTGAGGAGAGTAGCGCGTTCTATGCTTGACTAGGTTGCATATGCAAGGACTTGCGTGTGCGAGATAGCACAGCGTTACGAAACAAATTTCAAAAACATATGCGCTGATCATCTTTAAAGCGTTCCGTATGCAGATGTTAATGTTATCTTTTACCCAAGAGCTTGGAAGAGTTCTTACACCGACCCCAGTGATATCTGGGTTCCCTGTAGAACCAATTACCATCATGCACATTCCACGCTTACACTCTCCCACCGCCGCATTCAGCGCAGGTGGCCCGTCATAATCGTCAGCACTCCAGACGGCGTACTGTGATGGTTGGTTGTCCGCGCATGGGGCTAGACTTCGGTTGTATACATCTGGGGGAAGGACATCGCGCCAGTTAATTGCATCAGTCAAGTTGTCACTGGTCATGGCTTCTTGTAGCCACTGACAATTTTGGGAAAGTCCAAGGTGGACCGCGTGTTGGATGGCCTCGGGAATGAGAGTGGTATTCACACATTCACTCATCGTTGCGTGGTGGTTGAAGATGGAATCGAAAAGTTACTCTAAAGAACAGTCATGGAATATATATAATAGTGCTTAAATTTAGGCCAACGGTGCGGCTGAGAATCTGAACTTTGCACTGCCACCGCACTGCCATCCATTCAGTAACGTGTAAAGGATGAGACGCAGACATGATACCAGCTCAACAGGGGCTGAAGGTAAGGCGCATAAGTCTCATGTATATATCTCGAGTCCTTATCCTTCTCTGTACCATAATCTATTCACGCGGATTTCGCTGTATCGCAAAATATTCGTTGGGGGCTGGTTGTTTCACAGAAGCCATAGCACTAGCCCATGATTGATGAATATGTCGCACATCGACTATAAATATGCGCTGGGCGACAATGCTTCCTCATTGTTTAAAAGCACGAATGACATGCGTACGCATGTTTGAAATTATTGGTGGTTGGTTAACGCAGCGCTGATCCCTCGGTGTAGCATCTTTAGCATGATCGTCACTCGATCCCGTATGTCGAGAGATACTCAAAGAATCTGGGAGAGTACCAGGATTTCGGTAGAAAAGTTACAGGAAATACTTGATTGTATGTGGATAATTGTGGGAATGTTTTTTTATACGTATATAGACGTGGGTGTCATCATATGCAGTCACCACGAAGCATTCTCATTGGTTGACTGGGGGTACATACCTGATTGCACTAGGCATCACTCACCAAATTCACAATTTCCCTCCAAATTAAGCCCACAAGTTTTAGTCTGATTACAAAGTGTTCTATACATGAAATGTGCATTACTATCCATACTTTCACCTCCCTGTCTCCAATGTATGATATCTCCAATATTGGTTGTGTTGCTTAAGATTTGGCTGACAACAATGCTAAAAATGGATCACTTTGTACAACAGAACAATGAAATTGGAGATATTGTAATTTGGAGACAGGGAGGTGAAAGTATATATAGTTATGTACAGTTTATGCGTAGAATACTTTGTGATCAGACCAAAACTCTTGAACTTCATTTGGAGGGAAATGGTGGATTTTGACATTTTTGGTACCACACCTTACACATTGCTTGCTCAGCCATGCAATACATGCTTGGCCTTGCCACAATCACGAAAAATGACCTTACTCAATGCCTCACTCATTGAGCTGCCGATTTTGGGACAGCAATCCATAGCATATTTGACTTGTGGCAATGTGAGGTCCTATGGACCTGCACATTAACTTGGTTACTAAAATATGAATGTCGTTATATGTGCTTAATACTATACGTCATCATGCATTCAACAAACTGCCAAATGGACTTCATTGCATGCTTCCAAGTAAGCTCTCATGATGTTCCCTAGTATATAGAATGTGAGTGTAAAGGGACAGACGCCTACGCTTGACCGCAGACGTATGATGTGGTAATACGGTTGCACACGAGAGCGAGTGAGTATATATGGAGAGTATAGTGGTAGGATATTCGATACAGATCTAAGTGCCGTAGCGGCGACCTATATACACTGGCGCTTACCCGGCCTCGGGTCACGTGTCGCCGTTACAGTGAGCTCCCAGTATACTCTCCAGCATGTTCTCAAGTACCCTCCCAAGCACGTTCTCAAGGTGACTGCCAATTACACTGGATGGCACACTTCCAACCTGTTGCATTGTACGCTTCGAAGTAAGCTCTTAAAATGCTCTCAAGATGCTCTCAAGACACTCTCAAGATGCTTTCAAGACACTTTTAAGATGTTCTGATGACGCTTTCAAGATGCTCTCCAGACTCACTCAAGATGCTCTCAAGCGAACTTCCAATCACGCTCTCAAGATGCTCTCAAGCACACTCCCAAGCATGCTGTCAAGTATACTCCCAACTGCACTCGATGATATTCTCCCAGCCTCCTTGACTATTTGCTTACTAGTAAGCTGTCAAGATGCTCCAAAGTACACACTGAGTACGTTTCCAGTAGACCTCCTAGTAAGTTCTGAAGTATACTTCTGGGCATGCTCTCAAGTATACTCCAAATTGCACTTGATGACACACTCCCAGCCTGCATTACTATATGCTCTTATGAAAGCACTCAAGATGCTAGTTGGGAAAAGCTTTGGCATTACAGTAACGCAGATTTGTTATGGCCGTTAGTGCTGTACTACGATATGATATTGATAATACTGCCGTGGCACCGCACATTATGGGTTTATTACCGTGAGTTACGGGATTTCGTGGTACATTCACTTATATTTTTCCTATTTACAAGATAGTATGGCATTTCATGTGTGAGAACCTCAACTTATGCAAATGATTTTTAATCTCCAGGAAAAATGACCATGCGCGACGCGCAGCTCATAGAGAAGCTGTTTCTGGGACAGTAATCCGTAGCATTTTTGACGCGTAGCACTATGCGGTCCTATGGACCTGCGCGTTGACTAGATTACTATGATACGCATGCGATTATGTGCGCTTGATACTATACATCATGCTGCATTCAACAAACTTGAAACCAAGTGTTGGCACGGGATTTGGCCCGATGGCTTTTGTGGCGTTCGGCCTAAGGCTGCGGGCATGAGGCCGGTGGCTTGCGGCCCCCATGGGCTACCACCAGCCCCCATGCCGAGGAGTAGGTCTATCCCCGGGAGTGATGCTCGGCATTGGTCTCCGGATGTGATACTCGGCTTCGCCGAGTATGCCCTCCTTTCCCATATATATTTGCTTGTCTTTCTCTCTCTTTGCTCTTTAGACAATCACTTTTGTACGATAGTCAATTCAATATCTCTATTCGTACTCGATTGATCTCAACACCAAGGCGCCCAATGCACTTCATTGCACGCTCCCAAGTACGCTCTGAAGTACACTCCTAATTGCACTCGATTGCACACTCCAAGCCTACTTAACTGTACGCTCCCAAGGAAGCTCTCAAGACGCTCCCAAATACACCTTCGAGTATGTTCCCCAGTACAACCTCCGAGTATGCTCTCAAGTACACTCCCGAGCACGCTTTCAAGTACGCCCCCAATTGCACTCTATGGCACACTCCTGGTCTACTTGGCTCTATGCTCCCAACAACACTCTCAAGAAGCAAGACACTCCCAATCTCACTTGACTATATGCTCCCATGTATGCTCCTGCACGCTGGATCCAGTTGCTGAGTTGCAGGGACCAGGCACCGGGAGGCGTGAGGCAAGTGGCGTGTGGCGGGCAGCGTTTGGCGGGCGAGGCGTTTGCATACGGCATATAGCAGGTGGTGGGTAGCGGGCGGCGTATGGTAGCCGAAATCATGACGTCGGTCAATATCATAGTCTGAACCTTATCTTTAGCGCAGCCACCAGGACAAGATCTCACGATGACTCACAGTCATGGTGTTGACAATTGCAGTCTTAGATTCTGCACGAAAGGTAGACAATTGGATCTTGGGGAGAGCAGATTTCGGACTCAGATTTTCCAGCGGAATCTGCTGCCCGCTTCCCACCGATTGTGGGCGTATGTGTGTGCATTCAGTTCAGGGCTGATGGTGATGATGGTGATGGTGATGGTGATGGTGATGGCGATGGCGATGGCGATGGCGATGGCGATGGCGATGGCGATGGCGATGGCGATGGCGATGGCGATGGCGATGGCGATGGCGATGGCGATGGCGATGGCGATGGCGATGGCGATGGAGTTGGTGATGGTGATCTAGTACCAGAAGTGCTTAGACAAGTAGGTTGGCTACGTCAACATCAGCGTCAAAGCTTTCACAGACTTAGAGCCTTCTATTGGCCAAAGCTTCCACAAACTTAGAGTTTTCCATCGGCCCAAAGCTTCCCGTGAAACCTCTACTCCTCCCGACGCACGGCTCTCCCAAGCATGGCTCTCAAGCATGGCTCTCAAGCAGGCTCTCAAGCAGGCTCTCAAGCGCCAGCGGGCTCTCAAGCGGACTCAGCGATACTGTGTACAGTACCGGTATGGCAGTGAAGACTGCAGGCAGTAAAGACAGGTATAGGTCCATCTCCGGCCGCCAGCCGTATATAGTTCCATAGGCCCATACACACATCTCTATGAATCAACTATAGATGACTATAGACTGCGCGTAGCGCTGGGGTTCATGGGAATCTTGCTATGAGCTACGTGTGTGCGCGTGTGCGTGTAGCGCGTCGATTTGCACTTTTGCCGATGTAGATAATAGAATAGACTTTGTCCGCTTTAGATTCGTAACACAAAACTCCACATGCATATGAGTGACAGTTAATGGAGCACCTGGGGATGCAGCATCTTCACCTTGCCATGAACACAGTGGTGCTCTTCTGGAACGCACTTTCCCATCTACTGCAGGACTAGATGCAGGTTTCAAACTATCATCCAAGTTGACCGACAATGTCTACATGCCAAGGGACAGGATATCCCTGGACCTTCTCGTCCCATCGCCAACACGACATTTGGTACCGAACAGGCTAGCATAGACTCCCGAACTGTCACAACTTTAAATAGATAAGATGGCTATGTAAGGTCTCCGCCTCAACCCTTGTAAAATTTCAAACCGCCGTGCGCTTACAACATACATACCTACTCTTTAGTACCAAAAGATGCGGCCACTCAGATACTGTAGCTAAGTACGATGCTTCGGACAGCGTCACCAATGTAACGCATTTATTTACTTACCATGCAGCTTGAGATCTTTTATTTCAGCTTTGAGGGTCTGTGGTGCGGAATTTATAATTTCCTACCGCACAATCCGCTACATATTATCAAATGGGTCTAGATAGCTCGAGAGACTACTATAAAATCTCGGCTTGTCGAGAGGTTGTCGATGGCTTGAGATATTACCATCACCTGCGATGTAACAAAGGATCTTCGGGCTCGGACGCCTTAGATGTAACTGTGACAGAACCCCTGTTCTTACCTACTATACAGGACTCTGTGCCACCGTTTCGTCAGAAGTATCGTGTTCGTTAGTGTATGCTCTGAAGTGTGATGACGATAGATAATCCGTAATGTTTCATACTATCTAAGGAAAGTCTCAATTACTGACCATTCCTCGGTACCACGAGTATAACTCTTACGCAGGGGTACAGCAGGGTCAATGTCGATATCCTCATCCAGGAACATGTTCGGCGGCACCATAGGAACATGTACCCCTCAAACAAACCAAGAATGAACGCTCGGCTTGGTGTCGTTACCGGCTATGGATATCGTGAATATAAATCAATCCTTTCTCTCTCCTCTCCCCTTCAGTTCATCAAATCATCAACGAACTAGCTCAACATTGTCTCTTCTTGAATCCCGCTTGCCTAGCTGCATCATTTACATTCCACTCTTTATATTCCAACTACTCGACTGGTCAATATGAAATTTCTTCTTCTCCTCTCAGCCACCGTCCTCGCCGCTCCAGTCCCCCAACTCAACTCTTTATTAAGGGGAGCAGGCCTAGGAGGAACAACACGCAACGACATCGAAGACGGGGTTTGCGCTCCAGTAACAGTAATTCATGCGCGGGGCACGACCGAACCAGGTTATCCCCTCCCTCCCCCCATCCCCTCCCTGCGCTGCTAACAAGCATAGGGAACGTCGGCATCATCGCCGGGCCGCCGTTTTTTGATGCCCTCAAGAGTTCAGTGGGAAAGATCGCAGTGCAGGGGGTTAACGATTACCCCGCCGATGTAAGTATGGTTGCTACTGTGATACCGAGGTGCTGACTCTTTTGCTAGGTTGCCGGGTTTTTAGCGGGAGGAAGTGACAGCGGTGCCGAGTTTATGGCAGACGCTGTTGGGACTGCACTCAAAAACTGTGCCAACACAAAGATTGTGCTGTCTGGTTACAGGTAATCCATATCTATAACTTCTGTTTCGTGTCGCTAATGCTGGATAGCCAAGGAGCACAGGTAGTGCATAAAGCAGCGGCGCAGCTGACAGCGGATGAGCAAGCGTCTGTGGCGGGGATTGTGGTCTTCGGGGATCCCGAGAATGGGCTGGCATTTCCGGGAAAGCTAAATGGGCGCGAGAAAACTTTCTGTAATAACGGGGATTTAATCTGCGATGGGAGCCCGATTATTGCTGCGCCGCATTTGCAGTATGGGAGGGATGCGGAGGCGGCAGCGGAGTTTGTAAAGGGGCAGGTTGCGTAGACGGGTGTATGGTTAGCGGTGTTGTATTCGGGTGGCACTGGATGCTCTACTCTAGACTAGTTTTTTTTTATTATAGAGGGCCATTTTTATTTTGTTTTTTAGACATTAGCGCAGTTACACACTTTCCTGTCTAGTTCCACGTGCCTGCTCCGAATGTTGCCTCCTAGCGGGAGCTTCTTACCAGGATCGAAACAGCTCTTGTTTCAGTAGTTAGATGTTGAATGCTGCTACAAGGTAGTACACCAATGGGCGAGAAGAGAAGCCGCAACAATGGCACGACGAAGTGACGTTGGATTTGGTCCTACCCTGGTACCTACAAGGGTTAGGGTGCGAGTGCGACCCGATGACTGCGCGCACCCAGTTCTTGTTACACGATGACGTCCAATGACGTATATGTTTCCGTTTTCAACACCACAAAACCATCACCACATCCTCCTCGCTACATCCACCAACCAACCAACACCACAACAATGCCCCTCAAAGACACCATCCAACAAACTGCCAAAGACGAAGTCCGCGGCGTGACGGCACTCTCCAAAGCTGCCGTCGAATCCGGCACCTACATCTACCCCTTTAAGGGGATCCTCTACTTCGCGACACACCGACAGCTCTGGAAGCCACTCACCTCTCGCCTCCTCCCGCTACTCACTCTCAGTGTCGGTGTCGTGGTTCCCATGTTCCTATTCACGTTCATCTCCTTCCCGGCTATCTCTCACTCCCACTAACAGCTGCGCAGATATATCCCGCAATCCTTTGTCCTCCAATTCGTCAACGGCCCCCTCGCGTGGATCTCCACCATCGCCCTGGTCCTCTCCGAGAGCGCCACTATCATCACCGCGCTCTCGAAGGCGTATCTCATCGACGAAGCGCTAGTGGATACCTTCGACCTTGTCCTCCTCTCACAGAACATGACGTCGCTCGTCAAGAATGGTCGCGAGCTACGGGGTACAAGCGGGGGACTTGGGACGCTTCTCAAGAAGCCGTTTGCGAAATTCTCTCCGCAGGCGTTGGTACGATACTTCTTGTGGCTCCCGCTGAACTTTGTGCCTGTGTTTGGAACCATCTTGTTTCTTTTTGTTCAAGGTAGGCTTTTTTTCTGTTGTTGGTGGGTAGACACTGAGGATGTGTTACAGGGCGTCAGCAAGGTCCCGGCTACCACGCCCGCTACTTTCAGCTTAAGAGCTACACGCAGAAGCAGAGGGATGTCTTCGTGGACCGCAATAAACCAAAGTATATTGCGTTCGGCACTGCGGCGACACTTCTGCAGCTCGTGCCTGGTGCTAGTATCCTGTTTTTGTACACCAACACTGTCGGTGCGGCGTTGTGGGCGGCGGAGCTGGAGAGGAAGGGACTTACACCTGCGGGAGAGGATAGGAGCGGAAATGAGCTTAGTGATGGTGTAGCTGGAAAGAATGGGGAGGTGAAGAAGGAACTTTAGGTGGGTGTGGTGGGATGTTGGCGTTCTGCGGATGAGTCTTGTGATTTTACTACATTTAGGCACTAGCGGATGGGGAGGTACACAATGACTAGGTGGTTACTGGGTACAGCGTATTGAATTGATTCTTTTCCTTTTCATTTACGAAGAATTTCCTGTTGTGTAAAATACATATCCATTATTCCCTCGCCCTCGTTCACAGAAGTGACGGCGTCACAGGTGTAGGGGCTGCATGTAAGGATAAGCAGAATAATCGCGAAGGATGATTGGCGTGATGGTTCGTTTTCTAGCGTATTGTGCATCTACTCTATGATGTGCCTAACTCTCTGAATGGGTAAGCAACTGGGTAGCTTCAGCTCGTGCATAGTATCCTTAGGTCTGTATTATCCATCCATCCATTCATTTCTCCTACGAAACGCTTGCGAGAGTGGTATACTGCGGCTAGTAGTCTCTACATATACCGAAGACTTCAACGCCCGCTGCGCTGTTGTGAATGGGACAAATACAAATATACGCATTAAAAAAATAGCTTCACTTATAAAATAAGTACTACTGGATATTTCTTTTACAAGTCCATTGGCTTCACTTCACTTCTATATATCTCTTATTTATAAGTTCATTTGCTTCACTTCGCTACCATATATCTCATTTACAAGTCTACTGGCTTCGCTGCACTGCTATATATCTCTTTTACAAGTCTATTAGCTTCGCTTTGCTACCATATATTTATTTTACAAGTCTGTTAGCTTTGCTTCAGTTCTATATATCTCTTTTATTTTATAAGTCAATTTGCTTCGCTTCTATATATCTTGTTTTACAAGTCAGTTGGCTTCACTTTACTATTATACTGACTTTAACTGTAATTATTTTACTCAGCTAACTTCACCAACAATTAAATTGCTAGCTCTCAATAGTCCTCTTGGTGGCGCGAATTGAATTTGCATTACTTATTTTTACTTGACCCATTCATGGAACCGCCCTGTCCATGGATGGTACTGCCCGTCCTGAATGGGGCGATTCCACGAATAGGTCAGAACAGCGTCGCTGTTCATATGAAGTTGTCATGATCGATTTGGGGGAAGGTTCGCTTCAATGTCCATTGTATATCCGATTAGATGCAGATCCGTGAAGAAAATATGCCAGTCTACATTATCGAGTGACCAGATCAGGTGAGAGGAAAATCGGCGGCCTGCACCAACCCAACGTAAGATGGGTCAATATCTACACAAGATGTGGATACAAAGGGTTGCTCTACCATACCGGGTAGGATTCTTTGTTGGGTAGGATATCTCCTGTGGGGAAAGTAATGTACATTGTAGGTGCACTGGTGTGATGGTGGTATCTCCTGATCAGTAAGTATCCCTTCGCCGGTATTGGGCCCACGAAAGGGCCCACTTTCGCGTGCACTGCGCCTTGTCGCTTATAACAACACAGCCACCCACTTAAACCCGCCCCCTAGAATATTATGAATTGAAAGATAACTAGTAGAAGCTTCTATTTACAAATTCTTGTGGCAGTGTGACAAGTTCTGTGGTGCTGAGTTGCATATAAATGGTGGTACATTGGAGATTGTGAGAGTACCATCCTTCAGCCCAGCGGCAACCACCATCCCACTTCCCATCTACCACACCACAACAACCATGAGCAGAGAAGCCCTCAGACCTCGGAACCTTAATGTCAACTACCTACCCCCACCACTTATACTCTCATCTCCACCATCCTCACCAAAAAATGTGAAAAAACAAAGTGCCAAGTGTCGCATCATGGACAATCACTCTGGTCCAAAGCGCACCTCCTCCCAACCACCACCACCACCTACAGTGGTACTGCATTGACCTGTCATTATGCCTGACGTGTCTTCACTCACTAGTGAAGCTCCACCTGCAATGCTCAACCTTGACAATCATTATAGCTCCTCAGATAAGGCATATATTGAGCCAGCCAAGTCGATGACAACTGCTCACTTGGCCAAGCGGTGCAATAAAACACTCAAAAAACCGATTCAAAATTTGCCAGATCTTCCTAAACTTCCCACATTCGACCATTTACAACCAGTTGTCCCTCCTCACAAAGCATGGAACTGATTGCCCATTTCATTCTCCGAGCTGGCTGTCATTACTCCAATTCAAATCTTCAATCTCTTTCTTACCATCTCCATTATGGGACAGCTTGTAGGCAACACCAATTCCTATGCACAGCAGCAGCTTCTTGGGCCAGAGAAGGAGCGGCAGCATTCCTGGCAGCTAGTTAGTACTGCTCAGGATCTTTATCTCTGGCTGGCAATTCAAATTCATATCGGTCTAATTGGAGTTCCTCTGAGAGGAACTGGATGAAGGATGGAGTTTACCTTCCCAAGGATGGATTACCACCAGCTGCCTACCTTGGCAAGACTCGCTTTCAGGAGATCCACCGCTTCTTTCATGTTTCTCCTTACAATTCACCAACTGAAACTCCTGAAGGCCTACCTTGTGGACATTCAAAGGTGGATATTCTACTGGAGCAACTGCAGTTTTTCTCGCAGCAGTACCAAGTACCTGGCAGCAATGTTACTATTGATGAAGCCATGATTCTATTCACTGGCAGGTCAATTCACATTACAAAGATGCCAAACAAGCCAATTAGTTAAGGATATAAGTATATCTGCATGGCAGAGAAGGGCTATGTCTGGGAGTTCCACCCACCATCGAATGCAATTGGAGCATCAGCAAAAAATATTTCCGTCCGGGCGGAATGGCTCCGTCAGAGTGGACGTGCTCTGTCAGAGCCGTCAGAGACACCCCGGTGGCGGATTACTCCGCACCCAGTCTCAATACCACCCATCGCATTGCATTTCGCCCTCCAATCGCTGTTTCTCCGGTTCTTCTCGCTCTGTCGGTCTCCTATTTTAAACGAACACTCTGGCGTTGGGGCCAACTGTGACCATACGTCGGAATGGGTTCATTGGGTACACGCATGCATCTGGATTGCAATTCGATGGGTGACGTTGCGAAAATCTCTCCTCGCGTTCCTTCTACCAGTACGCAAAATGCAATTCTCCCTTTACGAATTATACACATCATTCCAAGTCGCCAGATGTATGTGGCTATTGACAATCCATCGCTCGTTCCGTCCATCTCCTGTCTTTGTACTAGAAGCTATATCTGGAATTACGTGCGCGCAGCCGATGATGTTTCCCACGCTGATAACTTACAAAGCAACGGCTGCCGGTGCTTTTCTCACCTGTACAAATTTCGAGACGGGATCCAAGTTACCCGAGTTTTCAGATATTGTGGTGAGCGCCAGGGCTAACGAGTACTCAACAAAAGCTCCATCCTTGTTTTGGAGCTTGATTTTGAATAATCATTGCAGTTGCCACAGAAGACGCCCATTCAGCGCGCCATAACACCTCCCCGGGCGTCGCTTTACCCACACCCAGTCATTCCGTCGATCCCCTCTGCGCCAGCTCTGGCTCCCTGTGCATCGACACATCTGAGATATGCGTTCACCATCTAAACCCTCAACGTGAATCCTAATACCATGGTAAATACAGAGCTCCATTGTGTGGAGTTGTTCATCCAATATATACGTCTTGTTACGACTCCTATGCTTGATAAACTCCCGCATGCCGGTGTATATTGCCACACGGTGCGTTGCATCTTGCGTATTGTTGAGTAATGCTCTGAAGTCTTTGATTATAGCATCAGGATGCTTTCCATCACTGCGGTTTTGGGGTGCCATGAATTCGGGCTTCACATATGACTGGGAGCTTAGGGGGGCTGCCAGATCAGCACCGGAAGAGAAGACTTTGCAGGCGCCAGCGCTGTTCTCAGAACACTGAGCGAGGGCTTGGAGATTGAGCTCTCTGATTTCGAAGCAGAGAATGCCACGCTGAAAGGTGATTACTTGTGGCAGGTAGTTGAGATTGTGATTGGAGGTGTTCCAACCGTCCTTGAGGTTCGTTTTATGTGCTTGTTCATGACTCTCGGCAGAATACTGTGGCAAGGCTCCGTATCGACGAATGTGTTGGGCCCAATGAAACTTCAAGTGGATCTTCGGAAAGTTGAAGTCGGCATCTAACTCCTTGGAAATAACTATTTCGTGGCTGATATAATCCCGCCAGGCATTCATTTTGGGCCACTTCTTGGACGGCGTCCAAGAATCAGCATTTGTTTCCTTGTCTACATTTCGCTTCTTCACGAGTTCCGTTCTGAGGGCATTGGCTTTAGCCTTCCCCTTTTTGCAGGCTCGCTCAAGTGAGAAAAAATCTTTGAAGATGTGAAAACAACGCAAGGCGTCCTCCATGTAGCTCAATGTTGCATCAACGTGGGATTTATATCGAGCATACATTTAGAATTCTAATAATGCCTGTGTATACTCGATTGTGCGATTGAATATGGGATGCTGAGCGGGGCTTCTGCCTTGTAGAGACTGGGTTACAACTCCAAACAAATACCGGCTCATTTCCTTCATCTCCTTCCCATTCCATTCAGAAACTTCCTCATGTGACTTATTTTTTGGTGTGAGGTCGTGGTAAGCAGACACAGATAACCAGATTGCATTGTACTTGTCGAGCCGTTCATGCGTCTTCATGAAGTGGAAAATCCACTTCTGGAGGTGGTCAAGCATGCCAATCTGCATTGTATGGAGGAGGTTGGGCTTAGAAGGTCGCCTACAATACAGGGAATATGTCAAAACAAGTTGAATGCTCGGTGAACATGGCGTGACGAGAGTTCGGCATCGGCTGCCTTGGTGTTGGCATTACTGAGCGTTCTATATAGGTTGTGATCCCACAGGGGGTGTTGCTTGTCAGGAGGGACATCATCTCCAAGTTCGTTCTTTGAACACTCGCACCTAAAACAGACATGCCACTCGAGATGATGTAGGTTGCTATACTCCGGGCAATCGGCAAGCCATGCTGCTAAAACCGGTTTCCAACGCCTGAAGTTGCCATCTGCACAGAGAATGTTGTAATACCCGCTCTCGGCGCTGGGATTTTGTTTAAATCTGAGTGGGTGCAGTACCCGCTGGAGTACTTCGTTCAGCACCTCTCGGTTTGTTTGCTGCTGCTCATTCAGCCGCTTCTGGGGAATATTGCGGTTCTTGATCGGAATAGGTAGGAGAGTGACCATGATGACGCTGTGCGTTGAGGGCATCTGGCGGATCTTCGACGATAGATTGCCAATTGTGATATATACAGGCCACTCTTTCTTGTCGCCAGCAAAATTCGAGAGATGTATTCCGTCGGACATGAAGATCAAAGGAACCAGTGTATCCCCCCCTCTGAGCATTGTCTAAACGTCGATTAGCACGTTATTATCCTCGAGAATTTCTCCTTACCTGTGTTTCCCACCACCAGTCCACAGTGTGTATTTCGGTATAAAGGCGTTTCGGTGGCGTATCGCTGTTAAAGTAACGCTGAGGGGCGTAAATGAGATGCTCCACGTAAGCTGGCTGCTGCATCAACCATCTCATGCTTTTGATGATGTCTCGACTCCAGTATTGGATAGGGCGTTGGTAATTGTCATTCCATCTCATATCCTCGCGAGTGTGTAGTTCTCACTCCCAGAGAGCCTGATCATCTGGCATGGTAGCCACGAGCTTCTGGATGACATCCCCATTTTTGAAGCTTGGGAAACGCAGGGTGGTGTTTTCTTCCTTCAGCACGTTGTCACAGTACTTCTTCATGCCCTTCTTCTTGATCCCACACCGGATATATTTGTACTCCTCACACGTTGCAAACGGGTAGTAGGGATTGTTTTGTAGGTTCGTCTCAAGACAACTGTGAGCGTCGCTTTCCCATAGCTCAGCAATGTAATCGCTCAGCATAGCGCCGACGGCGGGGTATGTTTCCGTCCGCGGCAGAGGAGGTGGCGATGGTTGACACTCCGAGTCTGCGATGATTTCAACGTGTTCGAGGTAGAGAAACGCGTCCAAGTCTTCAACTGAATCTTTGTTAGAGTTGAATTCACGACGCTGAGCGGGTTCAACCCGTCGGGGCGCACTGTGAATAGTCAGATTCTTCTGGCGTGCAACTTGAAGGTGTTCAGGATGGTGCAATTTGGTATATTTATGTCGCCAGCTGTTAGAGGTGAACTTCTTTCAGCATGAAAATTCGGGGCACCGGAAAGGGGTCTTCTCTGGCATTGTCAACGACACGGGAGGAGTGGAGCATACACTGTAGAAAGGGACGAAAGTTGGTGATGGGCCTGAGGAGCCTTGTGTGTAAGCTCACGATACTTTCAGCCTCAATACCAACACAAGGAGGTTCCTTACACGCCAGGAGTTGCAAACACGCTGCGTGCCCAATGTCCCATAATACTACAAATGAACCAAAACCAACAAAAATAAAATGTAACGGCGACACGTGACCTGAGGCCGGGTAAGGGCCATTGTATATAGATCGCCCGGTACGATACTTAGATCCGTATCGAATATCTTACCACTATACTCTCCATCTACACTCACTCGCTCTCGTGTGCAACCGTATACCATATTATACGTCTGCGGTCAAGCGTAGGCGTACGTGCCCTTACATTATATTCGATTTTCAGTTATTGAATACGTTTCGCTCATGAAGATATACAAATTTTACCCCTATTGTCAAAAAAAACGATACAATCGACAGGAAACGAAGTGATCGCGTCAATTCTACCGTCAATCGTCTACTATGCCTCCTAAGAAAGCTGCCAGAGGTCAACTGCGCTTGGCTAGTATACGTTCGAGCATGAAAAACCTACGATCGCCTCTCGGCCGAGTAACCCCTATTCTCACCTGAGGAGCCTCCGTACTTCTGGAGGATGAGATCCACGATGTGGACGATCACGACGACAAAGAACACACTCCCGAGATGGAAGATGCGCTGAGCAACTGCCTAGGCGGCAGCCTGATTGACGTCCTGGGCGACAACCCCACCGAGCCAGAACTAACCACGCAATCCGAGATTGCGTCAATGCGAAAAATGATGCAGGAACAGCAAGAAATGCTCAACAATGTCATTCAACAGAATACTCAACTATGTGCGCAAAATGCCGAGCTGATGGAAGCAAACCGGGAATACCGCAAAGAGTCTATTCGACCGAAAGCAACAAAAACGAAAATCTTCAATATGACCCATCCAGAACGGTACAGCGGCACAGCAAAAGAGCTTGATAACTTCCTCGACACCTTACGATCTAACTTCCAATCACACGCGTACTTATTCCCGCACGGAGATCCCGACAAAGTCAAATCTGCAGCGAGCCTTCTGAGTACATGGAACAATCACCCGGACCCGGCACAGAGACAGACACAGATGACCGATCCAGTGGAGTGGCTTCGAGACCTACGGAGAGACTCAGAACCCTGTTTGGAAGACTTCGAGGCCTTTTCAGAAGAGATGCAAAAGATCTTTGGCGACAAGAACCGAAAACTCAACGCGGCAATGAAGTGTATGACCGAGTTCCTCCAACGAGCGAATGAACCGGTGAGAGTCTACGCCAATGGAATCAAAGCAAATTGGAGAGCAGCGGGATGGCTCCCGCAGGAGGACAAGAACCTTCACCAAATCGCTTGGAGCGGACTACGACCAGGACTTAAGTCAAAGATCAATCTGCTGACCCCGAAGACCAGAAGATTCGACAGTATGGAAGAGCTTTTCGACCGCGCCGCCGATTCAGAAGTCAAGCAGGATGGCAAAAAGCCCCAACCTCAGCAGCCAGAACAACAGCAAAGGCAGTTGAGAGAATCATCTCAACAAGGCGGCAAGAAACGCAACTTCCGACCATCCATATTCGAGCCAGCCGAAGCACCGAAGCCTGACAAGTCAAAGTCAGACAAGGATGATAAACGCACTCCAGCGCCTTGGGTCTCGCCAGAGCTCTACGAAACTCGGAAGTCGGAAGGAAAATCCATATGCTGTGGGTCACCCAAACAGAAAACATTCCGGTGCACGAAATATACACGTGCCAACTGCTCCGAAAACCTTGCTCCTCCAGGAGACGGAAAACAAATCAAACGCCAGCTCGACTTCGATAGTCAACAACCAAAAAACTAGCCTACCTCTCTCGGTACCTAGCTCGGCAGATGAGGATGGATGAATGGGAGCTTGGACTGCAGTCATTGGGTACCAGGGCGTTGATGGCAACATTAGAGGAAGTTCAACCGCATCGGATCTCACTCAGGCCGAGGGTTGTCTTAGAGAGCCCTAAAGCTCTCATGTCAAGCAAATATTTGTATGGAACGGCAAGACTGGATTCATCGCACATTGTCCACGAAGTCCAAATACGAGATCAACATGGAGAATTGCAACGAATACGAGCACTCATCGATTGCGGCGCTGCAAGCATCTTTATATCTCCACAACTTCTCAATAGACTTGGACTACCTTACGAAGCAGCGCACATCACAACTCACGGCCTTGATGGTCACGTGATCGTGCATGCGAGGGAGAGCCGCAAAACGGCAATCACGGTCCAATATATGGATCATTTAGCCCCGGTCCACCAACCGGAGGTGCTAGTCGTCCCAATGAGGGCATACAATCTAGTACTGGGATTACCATGGTTCAAAACCCGCAAGCCTGAGATCGACTGGGCTACCGGCCGATTAACTTCATTAAAAACCCCAAGTGGCCAAGGAGAGGCACGCAGATCAGGTATGATAGTGCAGTGGTACGAAGGTCGGTATGACGAAAGTACTAATGTATGGCTGCCAGACATTGGTGGGAGTATGCCGACGATCAACTCGACGACGGAGATCCCTGTGGATCCAAATGGAAAACCAAGGGAGGGCGGTGAGGACAGCCCTACTCCAGATATTGAAATACTCGGAGAAACCGCATTCGATGATCTTTTAGCTAGCGACGAGACCATCGAGACATTCGCCCTACGAATTGGGGAATGCAGTGGACTGCTGGGAGCGGTTATGGAGGTCACCACTTTGGAAGATCCAGGTGAGATTGAGACTATCAACCCGAAGCGCTGGACGAGCGAGTAGGGAGCAGCGGCGGTAGTTGCGGCAGAAGAGGAGCCTCACTCAGGTATACTTGAATGACTGCTACCGGCTCGCCGAGTCACAATTGGAGGTTGCTGGACTAGCGGGGTTTGGCTCGTTCCTGGGCGAACCGCTTGATCCGCAGGTCCCTGGTTTTCCTTCCCTATCATCTTTCCAAATTCCTAGTCGGAGATAGAAGCTAATGTACAGATGCTGGAGCACGTACTGAACCTACTGATGATGGAGGTCGTATCCCCGTGAGATACAAGGACTAGGTGGGCGTATTCTGCAAAGATAGGGTAGAGACTCTTCCACCGCACCGGCCAATTGACCTTGCGATCGATCTGGATCCGGACTTCAATTTACCATATGTCCGAATCGATAACCTCTCGGAAGTCGAGTTGAAAACCCTCCTGGCCCACATCGAAACACAACTAGCCAATCGATTGATCCAGCGATCATCATCGCCTGCGGCAGCACTGAGCTTGTTCGCAAAGAAGAAAGATGGTGGACTGCGGCTGTGTGTGGACTACCAAGCTCTCCATAAAGCCTCTGTGAAGAACCGATACCCTCTCCCGCTGATCTCGGAGATGCTCGATAGATTGCGAGGAGTCCGGATCTTCACGAAACTGGATCTCAGAAACGCCTATCACCTTATCTGAATCAAGGAAGGCGACGAGTACAACACTGCGTTCCACACTCGGTATGGGCAGGTCGAGTACCGAGTCATGCCGTTCAGGTTGACATACGCACCAGCTACTTTCCAAGCCTATATCAACGATTGCCTACAGCCTTACATAGACGACTTCGCTGTGTGCTACCTTGATGATATACTGATCGACTCAACCAATGAGGAGAAGCACGAGGAGCAAGTACGAAAAGTGCTGGAACGACTAAGAGAATTTGGTCTCTACGGCAACGCCGAAAAGTGCCCTTTTGCAGTCTCAGAGGTCGGCTTTCCCAGATTTGTCATTAGCCCCGATGGGATTGCCATGGAATTGGACCGCATATCAACGATCGTACACTGGCCAACCCCGGAGCCCATCCGGGAGGTACAGGTACTGCTTGAATTCACAAACTCCTACCCGCAGTTCATCAGGAAATATGCAAAGGTAGCAACGCCGATATCAGATCTACTAAAGAAAGCAGAAAACCCCAGGACGTCTAAACAGGTCAAATGGGAATGGACTTGGGATGCCGAACTTGCGTTTTGGAAGTTGAAAAGGGCCTTCACCGATGCACCAATTCTCAACAATTTGGACCCGGCAAAGCCGATTCTTCTGCAGACTGATGCAAGCGGCTTCGGCATAGCCGGCATTCTCAACCAGTATGATGGTTTCGGGATTCTCAGACTGGTCAACTTCGAGTCTCCGAAATGCACAGGTGCCGAACAGAACTACGACACATACGTTGGGGAGCTCTTCGCCATCGTGGAGACAATGAAGCAATGGCGCCACTACCTCGAGGGAGCGAATCATAAGGTCCTCATACAGTGCGACCACAAGAACCTCGAATACTTCCAAACGTCAAAATTGCTATCCCGGCGGCAGGCTAGATGGGCGGAGATCCTCTCTTCGTACGACTTCGTTATCGAACACCCAGAAGACAAGAAGAACCCTGCAGAGGGACCATCAAGAAGACCCGACTATGAGATCGGCTATGAGAATATGACGGCAAAGCTCCTGGCCACCTTAGCAGCGACCACCATCACCAAATCATATGATGACCTTCTACCGGAAATCAAGGCAGCCCAGGAGATCGACTTTTTAGCCACAGGAATACGGCCAACCTTGGTCGATGGTTCAACCGCAGATGAGAGTCAATGGAGCTCAATCGACGGAGCTGTGACCTATGAGAGGAGGATATACGTGCCCACGGCACTCCGCAGCAGAGTGACCAGCCTTTTCCATGACAACTCCAAATCCGGTCACTTCGGAGCCCTGAAGACTGCCGAGCTCGTATCACGAGATTTTTATTGGCCTGCAATGGAGTCAGAGATACTGAAGTACGTTGCTGGCTGCGAGTTGTGCCACCGAATCAAAGCACCGCGTCATGCACGCTATGTACTCAACATGCCTGTGTCACCGCCTTCTCGTCCCTGGGAGGGACTTACCATGGATTTCGTTACCGACTTGCTAGAGTCAACGGCATCAGGATACACCAGGATCTTGGTAATCGTCGACTGTTTGACTAAAATGGCGATCTACCTCCCTTGCAGAAAGGACATTGACTCCCCAGAGCTAGCACAAATGTTCTTTGAACACGTGATCTGCAAACGAGGTGTACCAGACAATATCACCACCGATCGCGGCAAAGAGTTTACCAGTCGATTTTGGGAAAGAGTTTGCTTCCACCTCAGTATCAATCTCCGCCTCTCAACCGCCTTCCACCCGCAGACGGACGGTCAAACCAAGCGGCAGAACCAAACAATGGAGCAGTACCTCCGAGACTTTTGCAACTACGAGCAGGACAACTGGGTTGAATTGTTACCGCTGGCGGAGTTTGCCTACAACAACTCTATCCACCATTCCACACTGATGACACCCTTCTGGGTGAACTACAATTACCATCCTACGATGCAGTTTAAGCCTCCCAACGACCCCAGTTTCAGATCACGGGTGCAGGCAGACTCGTGGATGGCAGGCATGGAAGAGACTCACCAAATACTCCGGGTAAACATAATCGAGGCTGAAGAGCGACAAACAAAGTACGCCGGCGGAAAAGAGATGACTTTTCCGGTTGGAGACAAAGTATGGCTATCGACCAGAAACTTGAAAACATCCAGGCCTTCAAAGAAGCTCGATTACAAGTCCAGAGGACTATATACAGTAAGTAAGATCATCAATAAGAATGCTTACAATCTACACTTACCGAGTAAGATGCGGAATCACAACGTTTTCCATGTGTCGCTTCTCGATCGTTAAACACTACCAGTCGGAGCTCAGCCATCTTCAGAACCGCACCATATGATAGTCGAGGAAACAGATGAATGGGAAGTCAACCGCATACTCGACTTCAGGTGACGCTATCGGAAGCTGCATTATCTCGTCCATTGGGCCGGTTACAACCAAATATGCACCAGCTGGGAGCCGGCGGAACACCTTAAAAACGCCCGAGATCTAGTTGACGAGTTTCACCGAGAGCGTCCGGATCGGCAATGGGAGTAGGGGTATAGAGTCGGAGGCAGAGGTACGGAGGACACGGAAGCAGTTTGGACGTTTCATTGTACTTTGTTTCTTCATTTCCTTCTCTTCTCTTTTGATTAGATTTCGGCCCGTTATAATGGCATCGGCACGGGTTTTACCACCTACCAATGGAGGTGGAGTTTCCCCGTGGGCTGAATCCGCCGAAAGGTCACCATTGAGCGTACCGACCGGTTGTTGGACCTATTCGTTCGTACAATTGCGTACGTAGGATAATTGTTTCATTCTTTGTTTCCTTTCCTTCGTTTCTCTTATATACTAGCTTTGGCAGCCCAGAAGGTCTGCCCCTAGAGAGGGGGATAATGTAACGGCGACACGTGGCCTGAGGCCGGGTAAGCGCCATTGTATATAGATTGCCCGGTACGACACTTAGATCAGTATCGAATATCTTACCACTATACTCCCCATCTATACTCACTCCCTCTCATGTGCAACTGTATACTATATCATACATCTGCGGTCAAGCGTAGGCATACGTGCCCTTACATAAAACCAGTACAAAACCCATAAATAAAATAAACCTTGAGTGATCCAAAAACCTCGCGATGCATGTAATAATCAATGCCTGAGATAAATAGATTAGAACAAAGGAAATGAACAAGACAAGAACCCGACCCTAACCCAAACGCAACAACCATAACCTCCGCTGCAACGTGAGGACTGGTTCACTCCTCGCGTACCGAGCCATCCGGGCGTGTCTCAGGGAGGGGGACATCGGGTAGAGGGACATCAGGGAGAGGGACATCGGGGAGAGGGCCATCAGGCAGAGGGACATCGGGGAGAGGGACATTGGAGAGACTGTTGCCACCTGCCGATTCGATCAGCAGCTGCTGATTCACATCCAGATCCGAGGTGTTTCCGGCTGCCTCAGCTTCTCGCAAAGTTGGCACCGCCGGGTGAGGTTGTTGCGCCGTCACAAGCCCCAAATGCTCCAGCCGGATGAGTCTCCGGAGTTCGTGGTAGTGGGCGAGGCTCCGGGGTTCTTGGCCGCGGGGCAGGCGCCGGAGGTTGTGGCCGTGGCTCGCGCATCTCCTGGCCTTGCTCAGGTAGCACGATTGGCTGATTGTCTACCATGGTATCTACATTGTCAGCCAATGTATTTACCATCTCTCCCTGGCCAATCGTCTGAGGTTCTTTGCCATCATCCTCAACCTCCTCCTCCCCATCCTCCTCCTGTTCATCTTCCTCCACTTCATCGTCATCCTCCCTTTCCATATCCGAATCGCCGTCTAAATCAACGCCGTCCGGCGCATCCACATCATCCTCCATGTGCATATCCATATCAGGATCAAGTTCTGAGTCAAATTCGCTGTCTGACTCCTCGGTAGAGCCGGTATCATCATCTGAGGAACCCGACACGGCGGGCGATGCTGCCAGCTCTAAATATACCCGCTCTGGTTAGCCCTCTGTGTCCGAGTCTGCCTCATACATTTCCTTCTGCAACTGCAAAGCAACGGCACGAGAGATATTATCTCCTCCTGGGGTTTGTATAACAATACCTTTCCCTTTACCATTTCCCTTCCCCTTCCCTTCCTCCATTGCCTTCCCCTTCCCTGTCCCCTTCCCATACTTTGTAACCTTCCCTTTCCCGGTTCCTTTCTCACCGCCCTGCGTGTCCTCATCACCCTCGCTGTTGTCATTGTCATTGCCATCGCCAGGACGGCTCCTTCCACCGCTCGGCCCTCCAGAATCCGCCCTGTTCTCATCAACATCTTCCTCGTAGATTATCTCATTACAATTCAGTGGGGTAACGGCCAGGAAGTCACCCGGCTTGTACTCACGGCAGCTTGGGGGCTCAATCATTACCCTGCGATCATCGCTAACGTACCAAAAGAAACGCTCGCCGGTGCGTTTAACCTTCCTCGAGCTGGTTATCTACGGATTGGAGTGATCGACTTGATTCCCGAAGGCACGGGGGTTGTCCCACCTCAAATTGTTCATTTGGTCGCGGGTTTTGTCAAACATTTGCCCCATATATGAGTGGAAGGCTGCCCACCACTCCCGGAAAGGCGAACTCCTGCTCCTGTGCTGCGGCTACATCAGCTGGAATAGTGAAAAGTGGCGAGTCGTGACTGGATCAAGAAAGATTATATCATACAAGATGTCCCATGCCCTCTTGTCCTTGACGCCGCAACCATTTTATATCCATATGACTCCACAGATGTGTTCCGAGATGAATCCCTTGATACGGTCCCGATCCAACAACAGGTGTCGATTGATAACTGATGTCGGCATTTTTGCCCTAGCAGTTGCCTTCCACTTTCCTTTCCGGCAGCCCTTTGTTGCCATTGCTGCGAGTTGAAAATGCATCTACACCGGACATATTAGCGTTATGATACAGTTGAATGTAGCGGAAGGAAGCCCAGAGGGAACGCACAAAGTTGTGTAGGTTATCAGGTGTGTGTTGGAACGAGAGGTGTTGTTTTGTGCAAGTCACGTGTTGTCAAGAGAGTTCAGGATCCTGGCGGTGTGTTTAATACGGGAGGAAAACAGAATGAAGCTGAAGGCGGGAAGATGCGATATATATACTCGAGTTCCTGCGATTTCTTGATTCAACTTGTTTTGTTGGTTAACGAACACACACCGGCCCAGCCTTCATCTTGCAGAACCACCAGGCACCTCATGAATGAGGAGTCTCAAAATGAGATTTAGTACTCGCGGAGACGACAGTGTACGACACCGGGCGTTGCTTTGGCATCTCGTACCACTTTCACCTCTCAGACCTTGTGCATCTTTGAGCAAACTGAGTAGTTCTCTGGTTGTCCCAACTGTGCAACCATCCAACACGGCTACCACTGACGCCTAGTAGTGGAAAAAGCACACGCAACTGATGTCATAGGATAAAGAATACTGTCATTGTTCCATTTGAAATGCTTTTAGCTCTGCCAAAGGGGGATTTCCACCGGGAAGCTGAAGGTATACACAATCGATGGTTCGATGTATTGTGCCAAGAACGAGTGCAATACTATGATAATTGCACCAAGAAGGCATCAACACCCTTCAAGCGGTGCAAATAGACCTTTAGACGTTGCTGTAACAGTGAATTTCAATGCTGAGTTTAATCTGATGCCAGTTAACCGCATAATTGAATGCTTTTCAAGGGATCTCGTCCCTGAGTATTGTCAGCGTTTAGAGGCTAGCACGGTCTCCACTGCGCCTTCCTTTTTTGTCAAATCCCTCCATGGTCGCTCAAATAGGAGTCTACCTTGCCTGCCGTTGCATATGCATGCAGAGGACATTATTCGTACCTTCTTAACATCGAACATCTATATTGGACTATGCCTTCCCAAAGCCCTCACCCTGACACGACTCCGGACGTACAAAATGTTCGATGTCTTGCTGATTGTCAGAATCCACAAAAACGTGGGCCTTCGGGGAATTCTCAACTTCCACCTGCTAAGAGACGCATTTCTGTGCCGGCTGGCAAGAGGGATACCTCTCAAGGAGGGAGTTCCGTACCCTCTACAATCGAAGGTCAGAACTCCACCCCATTATCTTCGCCGAACAATTCTCGCATTGCACATATCACTCAACGCGTAGCTTTCACCCCATCCGCTACACTGCTACGGTCAATAAATACTCCAACCGCCACGCCGGTTACAAGTAGTCGTAGCAAACCAGCACCCGGGGGAACCTGATAGATAGACTCAACGCGTCGTGTTGTATCTAGCTCTGCATCCGGCATTGCTAGCACTCCCACTCCTCTCAGCAGTCTTGAAAACCTGCCTGCCCCCATCCCTAATCTAGAAGCTCGCGTGATCATTACAAATCCACTGAGAACGCGAGCTATTCAACGGAATCAGAGACAGATGCAGTGGCGATTGCAATGGCAGGCGGTGTCTACACCTTGATCAATGGTCTCCGGCAGTCGCAGCATCCATCGATTTGGTCACTCAGACATGATGTGTCTTGTATTTGCAACGGGCAGACTTCTGGAGCTCTACATGTGGAACAGACAGCCGTTTATGAGTGCAAGCGACTTGGAGATGGTAAGTTATGCAACGCGATGCGTTGCGAAAGCATTAGCTGAAGGCCCACACTGGCAGATAATAGAGATGTACTGGAACACTGCTATGCAGCAAAACAACATTTGGTCCATAGCATTCGAGGTACGCACAAAGGAGATGTTGAAAGAGGTATGCTGAATCAACAGCCCACGTTGGATATTACACGCTCAAACCGGTACCAGGTTCGAGCACAAGTCGATGAGATTAAATCCCATTTTATTTAATCCGCAAGGGACAACATAGCAGAGCTTTATAATCTCCACCAGTTTGAATTCACCGCAGAGCGTTTGGAATTCATTGATTCCCTTCTGGCTGACAATAAGTATCGTTTTCCTATCGCAGAGCGTGTGGAAGGTGGTATACACGGTCCAAATCCAACGCAGAGCGAGTCGAAAGCTGCTAACAAATGGCTAGCGTCCACTTTACTTCCCGCCAGAAGCAATCCCGCGGTTTATCTACATCAAATTTTCTCATCAGGCGAATAACTGCGGTAAGTATGCTGATGGATTTTACAATTCCATGATTGACGCCAAGGACAGTCATCTACCCTCGCCACTGATCATGTTTACCTGCATCGCGTTGCACCATGCTCTCCTGGAGTGGCAAAAGAACAAAGGTGTTCATCCGAAAGCTTCCAAGTCAAAGCTGAAAGCGGACAGACCTGATCGCTCGAACTACTTCAACTGCAAGAATGACGGTGGT
>Ga0307514_10001168_pt1 | contig 35512 bp, 39 predicted proteins | sample 16_EM_MG_FD_203088 | JGI IMG/M metagenome (GOLD analysis project Ga0307514, IMG submission 203088) | Populus trichocarpa ectomycorrhiza microbial communities from riparian zone in the Pacific Northwest, United States - 16_EM | ecosystem: Host-associated > Plants > Roots > Unclassified | place... | reverse complement strand
AAACAGCGAGACAAGCAGTTTGGAGGAATCGTCTGACGATTCAGTATAAGGAATAGGATCTACGGCCGTACGCATCTGAGTACATATACAGGTTACGAAGTATATTGTCAAGAGGTGTTGTTACCCCTGTAACACTAAGTCTGTGGAAGCGGGTACTAGATTCCCCAGGACAATCTGAGTTGGAGATCTGCTCTCCCCAAGATCCAATTGTCTACCTTTCCTGCAGGATGTAATGCAGCAATTGTCAACACCATGGTCATGAGGCATCGTGAGATCTCGTCGCGGTGGCCGCGCTAAATATAAGGTTCAGACTATGATATCGACCGACATCATGATTTCGGCAGCCACCACCTGCTTCCCGCCACCTGCCTCCCAGTGGCTGGCGCCTGCAACTCAGTAAGTCTCTAGATCGGGCACCCAGGAGCATATATAAGAGCATATAGTCAGTTTGTCTTGCGTCTTGAGAGTGTACTTGGTAGTGTGTTCGGGAGTGTGCTTGAGAGCATCTTGGGAGCATACCTGGGAGTGTTAGTCAAGCAGGCTGGGAGGGTGCCATCGAGTGCAATTGGAAGTGTCCTTGAGAGTATGCCCGGGAGTGTACTTGTGAGCATCTTGAGAGCTTAATTGGGAGTGTAAGTCAAACCGGCTGGGAGTGTAGAATCAGTTGTAATCAGGAGTGTACAATCAATTGTAATCAGGAGTGTACTTCAGAGCGTATTTGGGAGCGTGCAATGAAGTGCATTTGGCAGTTTTATTGAATGCAGCATGAGGTATAGTATCAAGCGCCCATGATTGCATGTGTATCATAGTAGTCTAGTCAATTCGCAGGTCCATAGGACCTCATAGTGCCACGGGTCAATTATGCTATGGATTACCGGCCTGAAAACAGCTTCTCTATGAGTTACGCATCGCGTAAGGTCATTTTTCCCAGTGCAACACTAATTTTGCCACAGAATCTACTGACTGCTTCCCACCAATTGTGGGTATAGATGTGCATCTTGCATTTATAGCTAATACTGGTAACGGTAATCGTGAAGGCAATTATATTGCTGATGATAATTATAATACCAGAAGTACTAAGAAAAGTACTACGGCAATATCATCGTCTACATCAAAGCAAGTGTTAGCAATGGGTCCAAATTCCCGGGTCGGTTCCAGTTCCAACCGGGAATCTGACCATGGCAACAGGTTGTACCACACCAAAAACACGGACTGTTGCAATTGGGCCAGTTTTACCACCAAAACCCAACTATTTCAACCTCACAACTTTGGGTCCAAGTAAGAATCTGAGTTCTGAACGTATTGTGACATGATGAATACATATATTGTGAAGTCTTGACTGATCTTTCACCTCCTGCAATCAGATATGCAATCCGACCAATATTCCTTGAGTTGCTATCAAAAACCTGCTAATTTCGTGTAAAATTTGGTGTTTTTTCAATGCGATTCCACTAATATTGGTCTGATCGCAAATCTTAAAGTGGAAGGTAAAAGAGCTGCTCAAACTGGATGATCTATAGATCATGTCACAATTCGATCAGAACTCAAATACTAAATTGCTGCCAAATTTGGTGACACCGTACATTAGAACCAGAGTCCAGTTCCAGTCTGGCCAAAGACCCACAGGTATATATCTGGTCCAGCAAACTACCTGACGCTAGTTACCTGGTTTAGATTCCTTGGAGGTACCTGATCCGGACCGAGGCTTCATGTTCAATTCCAACTCGGACCACAGCGGTGTAACCCAGAACCTGTGCTAATACTAATCAAAGCTTTTACAGACTGAGTGCCTGCTATCACCCAAAGCTTCCACAAACTCAGAGTGTTCCATCTGCCAACAGGTTTATGTAGAAAACTCTACTCCTCCTAAAGTACAGTATTCTTGATGATGGCTTTCTCAAGTAGGCTACTTTGTATACTAACAAGTGGGCCATCAACCAAGGTATTAACTACTAGACTATTAAGCAGGCTTTTAAAGAGACCTTCATGAAGAATTTCAACTACCAATGAACTGCCAAGTTGAGTTGTGTCAATACTATATACAGTATCTGTATAACAGGAATGACTGCAGTTAGCAAAGACAGGTATACGTCCATCACCAGCCGTCAGCCAATTATAGTTCTAAAGATATATTCAGACATTTCTATGAATCGACTATAGATTAGTATAGACTACCTGTCGTGTAGCAGTCTACATAAAGCTTACAGAAAGCTGCCCCTGTATACTTGTATTCATGGTGCAGCCTATAGTCAACTTCCACTTTTGCTAATATAGTATAGTCTTGCTACACGTGCTTAGAGTACCCTGATTTGCCATTTTTAATAATGCTGCGGGAATAAACATGTACAATGTATATAGTTATAGACAAGAAGTTATCAGGTGGGATTCCATTCAAAGTTTGATGTCATTACTATTACTAGTGAATTCACCCTTTCTCTAGTATGTATTTATTATTTATTATATACAATTATTTGCAGTACAAGAAATGGCACAATAGCAAAAATCAAAACAAAGTACTAATTGCATGGTAAACAAACGTAACAAATATTGCTATCTTGGGTGAGTTGTGACCACTGTTGCACCCACTGCTCCAACTGGACTCTTCCATACAGAGCCAAAAGCCATTTACATGATGTAGAGTCAATAATACACAAACTAGAAACAGTATATACAGAAGTGTGGGGGTGGGTAGATAGACACTAAAGTTGCTACTTGCCTGACTCCTGCTGTTCTTCACCTCTTATATATTCCCTGCCCTGCTTCTTACTTCTTCTGCTACCTTTCAAGCTCAAACTCAAGCTCTAGCTGGGAGCTGGCTGGAGACACTGTATTTTGATTACCTTATATTCCACAAAGGCAGCGAAGCCGTCTCCGGCACTAGTATGATTAGATACAAACAAACTGTTGCGCGGCCTGTTTCCCAACTTTGCCACCACCGCCAGATATGCAACAACCAACTTAGAATATACCGCCCAGAGTCCAATACAATGATCCTTATTACTTTCTTTAAACAAATAAGCTTCTTCGCTACCATTTCTCCCTCCTCCCTCCAAAAATTCTTCAGTCATGCCGCTCCTCAAGCTCTCACTCAGCGCCTCCGTCATCTTTTCCGTAACTGCACTCTGGTCCCTCCTAGCCGTTGGTACCATCATCATAACCCCAGAGTCATCCTACGTCCAACTCTTCGCACTCCCTTTGTTCACCCTCATTGCTGCGTTCTGTCTTTCACTAATGGCATTCTCTTGCCATAGAGACGCCCCTGTATCCCCCACACCGGCAGAGATAGAGCTCGGTGAGTTATCACACCCTCAATTTATAGGGAGTGAAGGTGAGGGGCAAGTGAAAGTACAGGATTTTATGAAGTTATATTCGGAGGTTGATTCGTTTGTGAGGCGGATGGAGGGGGTTAAGGAACGTGCAGAGATGAGGCAGAGGGAGTTGAAAGTCCTACAGAAGGAGCAGGTTGAGAGGACGAGGCGATGGGTTGGGAATAGAATTTCGCGGTGGTTTATGGAGGATGAACGAGTAGGTGGTTATTGAAATTTGGGCGGGATAAATGTTGCGATTGTTTGGTTTGGAGGGGATTTAACGAAGAGACCATGCTCCTTCTACAATATTCATCCCTATCATGAAGATAAAGAAAGTGAGCATGCCCGAGGGGCCAATACCCGACTGACTGACATACGAGCTTCCGAGCAATGGCAGCAGCTTCTACGCATAAGGCAGGGTCAACCGACAAGTCACTGAAATAATTGTGCAAACACCACTCCCAGCTTCCTCGCTACGACACGTCTTCTGCTTCGAACAAACATCATCCCTAACCCCAACCCCCTGCTCCCAGCAACCAACTCAATTCAACTCCTGCTCGGCATAGTTCATAGCGAGTCCCATCAGCTTCCCGTGCGAGATCCAACTTCAGATCTTTGCCTCACTCAGCGATCTGCGCACTACAGTCTCACTCACCAGACCCTGTCCCACCCTCCGCGGCATATGGGAGTATTACAAACCATCGCATTGCAAGGTACTCTTACCCAGTGATTCTCGCATTATCAGCGAAGGGCACACGAGAGCCACCCCGTTAGATGGGAAGTCATGGAGCTTGTCCTGGTGCAGCAGTCCGCGGATGGAGTTGGGGAAGGTGAACTGCAGAACTTTCTAACACGCTGGGGCTACTGACCAAGACTTGTAGACAGTATCAAATCTGGTCTTGGTAATTCCCGCACGGTTAATATATTCGCTGGTCGGAATCTTTGAAACCATAGTGGATGCGGACGTGTGTGCGGGTACAAGCTTGATTTTCAGCAGCAAATCAGGGATATATGGCGAGACTCTGCTTAAACAGGGATTTTGTAGTCTCTAGCGTATGAGTATTGAAGGAACAGAGGTCACAATGAGTGGACAAACAACGAACCCATGCGCTTCAGCAGTGCACATATTTACTCCCGAGTACCCAAGCTCGAACCCAAGGCCCTGTCAAAACTGCCACACTAGAGCCCTCTGTAGTGAAACTAAGGTATTTACCAATATGATGGCGGTCAGTTAAATTTCTCTGATAGGGTTCATTCGTATTTGGGGGTGTTAAGCCAAATCAAGGTAATATGGATGAGATTGGATGCCCATTCACTGTAGTATCACTCGGAGAGGTTATTGACTCGAGTGTTGCATAAATAGATCTTATACGGGCTGACTGGGCCTGGCTCTCATACGGGCTGACAGGGCTGGCTCTCATACGGGCCGACGGGGCTGGCTCTGATACGGGCTGACAGAGTAGCTCTGATACGGGCTGACGGAGCTCAGCCATCTCTACATTTAAATGAGGACGTACGTGCTCGTACCGTATATATATGGCCTTGTGGCCCTCTTAGAAAGTTGAATTAAAGCTTCAAGCAATAAGTATTTCAACAGGTTATGAGCCCGGCTATTGCTACCATATAAAAACCTATTCTCACGATTTCTAAAACAAACCCTAAACCACAAGAACCCCAAACTTCAACACCATCTGCATGATCTCACGATGTCTTGCTTGATAAACTCCTCTGAACCCGCATTCAACAGAACCAGGTGGGGCGACATTTCTAAGCTCACTCATGCAAACTACCATGAATGGAAAGAGAATATCATACTCATCCTATCAGCCATGAGAGCATACGCAAATGTCACCGGAGATGATCCTGAACTGCAGCCCCTTGATTTTAACCACGATGACAACTATGATGATTGACAGGCTAAGTAAGCCGAAGCTGCATCAATGATCAAACTTTCCTGCTCGCCCCAAGTAGGGCGTATCGTCAAGGGAATGAAAAACCCTCTCGAGATGTGGAATAAACTAGAAACCAGCATGGACCCTGCCGCATCTTATATCGGCAGACAGGACATCATTCTCCAGTTCTGTGTGTGCCGAACCAAGGAGGCCGAACCACTTAAAGCATACTTCACCATGCTTGGTAACATCCGCACACAACTGGACCATGCAGACGATGCAATCACCAATCGCGATTTCCGCACGCACCTATTCACATCATTGCCCTCACAGTATCCACTGATTTTAATGGTCCTGAGCCATAGATGACCCTTGCGCACACCCGAAGAAGCCATGCTTGACCTCCTAGAAGAAGAAACTACAACCAGCCGTGGCAAGGAACATGGAGATGCATCCATGGGGGCCGCCCTATTTTCCCAGTGTGGCGGCTACCTGTGGCTGAGGGCTAGGCCAAGGCTGCGGACGCCGTGGACGCCGTGGAAGCGGTGGATGCCGTGGACGCCGTGGACACGGTGGACATGGTGGATGCAGAGATAGCCATGAAAGTAAGTGCACCTATTGCAAAACTAACAGCCAGAATACAGATGCATGCAGAAAGCGGAAACGTGCTGAGGAGGGAGGAAACAACAATGAGTGCATTTGCTTCCAGTGTGGGCTCCCACACCATGGCAAAGTCGATTGCGTCTCCTACAAACATACTAAGGAACAGTGGAAAGTGAAGAAGGCCACATCTACAGCAGCTCTCGCTACGACCGGAGACTGTTATCCATTCAGACTAACTGTTTGTGCTGTCGCCACCACCGCTCCGAAGTGGGTCATTGCTTCCGGAGTGTCACAACACATGTCCAATGGCCGCAGCAGCTTCTCAATCTTCATCAAGCTCTCACTTCGTATAGTAACCGAACTCGGAGACCGCAACAGTTCCTGCCATGCATTATGGCTTCGTCAACATCATACAGAGCTATCAAATTGAAGCCCTCCATACTTCTACTTTTCGACTTTCCCTTCCATCGGTCAACCAATTGGATTTCGGTGGGCATATGACTATATTTCAGAACAGAAAATGCTGGATAACGTCGCCATCTTCCTGCACCCTCACCGGAAAACTTTAAAATGGCATATATATCTAGTGTTAGCAACGGTTCCGGACAGTGACTTCGGGTCCGGGTCCGGGTCCAAACCGAACCGTTGGCAAATTGGCAGTCCGGGTCGTCAATAAACCCGAACTGCCCACTTGGGTACGGTTCCATGGAAAACTCCCAACCCGTCTGAATTGGGCGGGTTGTCAGCAGGTCACCTAGCGGGTCCATCTACACCGGGAAAAATGACTTTACTCGACGCGTAACTCATAGAGAAGCTGTTTTTGGGCCGGTAATCCATAGCATAATTGACGCGTGGCACTATGAGGTCCTATGGACCTGCGAGTTGACTAGATTACTATGATACACATGCGATTATGGGCGCTTGATACTATACATCATGCTGCATTCAATAAAACTGCCAAATGCACTTCATTATACGCTCCCAAATACGCTCTGAAGTACCCTCCTGACTGTAATCGATTGCACACTCCCTGCCTGCTTGACTTACGCTCCCAATTACGCTCTCAAGACGCTCCCAAGTACACTCCCGGGCGTGCTCTCAAGGACGCTCCCAATTGCACTCAATGGCACCCTCCCAGCCTGCTTGACTATACGCTCCCAAGTAAGCTCACAAAACGCTCTCAAGCACACTCCCGAGCACGCTTTCAAGTACACTCCCAATTGCACTCGATGACACACTCCTTGCCTGCTTGACTGTACGTTCCCAAGTAAGCACTCAAGACGCTCCCAATTGCACTCGATGGCATACTCCCAGCCTGCTTGACTGTACGCTCCCAACTAAGCTCTCAGGACGCTCTCAATTGCACTCGATGGCACACTCCCAGCCTGCTTGACTGTATGCTCCCAAATAAGCTCTCAAGACGCTCTCAATTGCACTCGAAGGCACACTCCCAGCCTGCTTGACTGTATGCTCCCAAGTAAGCTCTCAAGACGCTCTCAATTGCACTCGATGGCACACTCCCAGGCTGCTTGACTGTACGTTCCCATGTAAGCTCTCAAGACGCTCCCAATCGCACTCGAAGGCACACTCCCAGCCTTCTTGACTGTATGCTCCCGAGTAAGCTCTCAAGACGCTCTCAATTGCACTCGGTGGTACACTCCCAGCCTGCTTGACTGTATGCTCCCAAGTAAGCTCTCAAGACGCTCTCAAGCACACTCCCGAGCACGCTTTCAAGTACACTCCCAATTGCACTCGATGACACTCCCAGCCTACTTGGCTCTACGCTCCCAAATACACTCTCAAGAGGCAAGACACTCCCAATCTCACTTGACTATATGCTCCCATGTATGCTCCTGTGTGCTCGATCCTGAGACTTGCTGAGTTGCAGGCACCAGGCACCGGGACGCGTGAGGCAGGTGGCGTATGGTGGGCAGTGTTTGGCGGACGGCATGTGGCATGTGGTGTGCGGCAGATGGCGGGCGGCGTATGGTGGCCGAATCATGACGTCAGTCGATATCATAGTCTGAACCTTATCTTTAGCGCGGCCACCGTGACAAGATCTCACGATGCCTCATGGTCATGGTGTTGACAATTGGAGCCTTGAATTCCGCAGGAAAAGTAGACAATTCGAACTTAGGGAGAGCAGATCTCCGACTCAGATTGTCCAGCGGAATCTGATACCCGCTTCCCATTGATTGTGGCCGTATGTGTGCGCATTCGGTCTGGGGCTGATGATGATGATGGCGATGGTGATGGCTCTGGCGATGGTGTTGGTGATAGTTATAGTGATCATAGTATCAGAAGTACTTAGACAAGTAGGTTGGCTACGTCAACGTCAGCATCAGAGCTTCCACAGACTTAGAGCCTTCTATTAGCCAAAGCTTCCACAGACCTAGAACCTTCTATTAGCCAAAGCTTCCACAAACTCAGAGTTTTCCATCGGCCAAAAGCTTCCCGTGGAAAACTCTACTCCTCCCGAATATGCTTCTACATGCTCGATCCAGAGACTTGTTGAGCAGTGTTTGGTGGGTGGCGTGTGCGTGTGGCATGTGGCTGGTGGCTGGTAGCTGTTGAAAGCAAAAGAGAAAGGATGAAGAAGCTCAATTGTCTATCGATACAAGAGAAGGAAAATACTAAACTTATATACAGAGAAAAGACCATACTCGGTGAAGCCGAGTATCACAACCGGAGCCCGAAGCCGAGTATCAGTGCCGGTGCTAGGCCTCCTCCTCAGCATGGGGGCAGGCGAGGCCCATGGGGGCCACAAGCCACCGGCCTAATGCCCGCAGCCTTAGGGCGATGGGGGCTGTAAGCTCCGGAACGCCACCGAAGCCACCAGGTCAAATCTCATGCCAACAGTAGCGGGTGGCGGGCGGTCGAAATCATGACGTCGGTCTATCTCATAGTCTGAATCTTATCTTTAGTGCGCCCACCAAGACGAAATCTCACGATGCCTCACGACCATGGTGTTGACAATTGCAGCCTTAGATTCTGTAGGAATGGTAGACAATTGGATCTTGGGGAGAGCAGATCTCCGACTCAGATTTTCCAGAGGAATCTGCTGCTTGCTTCCCACGGATTGTGGGCATATGTGTGCATATGGGCCGGGGCTGATAGTGACGATGGCGATGGTGATGATGGCGATGGTGATGATGGCGATGGTGATGATGGCGATGATGGTGTCGGTGATGGTGATCATAGTACCAGAAGCACTTAGACAAGTAGGTTGGCTACGTCAACGTTAGCATCAAAGCATCCACAGACTTAGAGCCTTCCAGTAGCCAAAGCATCCACAGACTTAGAGCCTTCTATTAGCCAAAGCTTCCGCAGACCTAGAGCCTTCTACTAGCCAAATCTTCCACAGACCTAGAGCCATCTATTAGCCAAAGCTTCCGCAAACTCAGGGTTTTCCGTTGGCCAAAAGCTTCCCGTGGAAAACTCTACTCCTCTCGATGCGAGGCTCTCTCAAGAAGGCTCTCGAGCAGGCTTTCAAAGAGCGTTTCAAGCAGACACTCAAGCGGACTCTCAGCGATAGTGTACAGTACCGGTATAGCAGCGAAGACTGCTGGCAGCGAAGACTGGTATAGGCCCATCTCCGGCCGCCAGCTGTATATAGTTCCATAGGCCCACGCATACATCTCTATGAATCAACTATAGACGACTATAGGCTGCGCGTCGCGCAGGGGTCCACGGGAAGCTTGCTATGAGCTGCGCATGTGCGCGTAGCGCAGTCTATAGTCGATTTGAACTTTTACCGATGTATAGATTCATACAAGGCTCTTGAATTTGCAGTGCGTTAATAGTATCTTATCAAAATCGCGTTTTCAGCAACCAACAATGTGCTTTTGCTTGTTGAGTAGTTGGCAATATGGAGTAATTTGGTATCTGTGTTTCACCTTCCATATATGGTATTTTTGCCTAGCAAGGCAGTCAATAATACAGTTATGCACGTGAAGATCCACGCGATGCCTTCATTACGAAATATGCAAGTCCTCAAACTGTTGACACTGCGTTGACGCTCATTTTCAGGATGCCGCAGGGAGCATGTCGCTGTTGTTTTTTCCAGTAAAGGCTGCCAATATCTCATAACTGGATATCCGCAACCAATCGGAACATAACTTACTCCAGATGCAAAGCTAAACATCGTTGACGCTCCGTTGATGCTCATGCTAAGAGTGGGGCGATGACTGTGGGGTGATCTCTTTTGCCACTAAAAGCGGCCAATACGTCCGGTATGCATAAGAACGACCAACTCACTGGGAAATTACCGTACTTTCAAGACCACAAATGGTTGATGCTGCGTTGATGCTCATGCTAAGAATGGGGCGGTGACCGTGTTGCTATCGCTTTTGCCAATAAAAGCGGCCAATACGTCCGTTATGCATAACAATGACCAAGTCACTTGTGAATTACGGTACTTACAAGACCACAACTCATTGACGCTCCGTTGACGCTCAAGCTAAGAATGGGGTGGTTACCATGTTGCTATTTCTTTTGCCAATAAAAGCTGCCACTACGTCCGTTATGCATAACAACGACCAAATCATTGGTGAATTACCATACTTACAAGACCACAAATCGTTGACGCTCCGTTGACGCTCATTTTAATGTATTGTGCATTCAACATCTTGTGCAGTCGATACTTGTTTTCATCCTGATTTGACTTTATCGGTTGTCATTCTGCCTGATTGAGACTCGGCCCTGTGACAAAGCCGAGTGGTGTAACTATGTTGTACTGTTCACTCTCACACGACTAAAAATGATGTATCATGCCAAATGATTCATTGCACCTGCTATACATCTATTTATGAACCGATATTCACAAGCTACTTGTTACCATTCGCTCATAATATATCTCTAACTGAAACTCTCGGTCAAGCTACATTAAGCCGGTGAACCATTGACACATTTTGTCCTACTTTTTCTTCCCTCCTTTATTTCTCCGCGTTTCAACTGCATTGACTGTCAATAGCACCTTTTCAGCCTGTCTCTTTGACTTCCGTGTCGGCGGAACCAATCTGTGCACATTTGGTGTGGCGGTCACATCCTGCTCCTCTGGGCATTCGGAATCATCGATGCTATTGTTGTACTCTATATCGGATTCATCGTCCGCTGCGCAATCCTCTTCGTAGTCATTTGGATTATCCAAGTCGCCATTCTAGTTCAGCCAATCATTGGTGTCCGAAATGCTTGCTGGAGCTCTATCCTTGTCGCTTTCGACTGGATGATGGTTGATTCTCCAGGTTCTGCGGACATTCAAGATTTGAGTTCTTCCTCCAGGGAGGTCCTTTGCAGACAAAGCTGGTGGCAAAAGTGATCTTTCTGACAATTTGAATGCAGCCGGACTATCATGTTGAAAGAGTGACCAGAATACGTTGACGATCTCTTCTGTGTCGGAAATGTATCCTACAGCGGTCATCTGCTTGTTTTGAGAGCAAGATTCCTTCTGTGTAGCACGTATATTTTGGCTGCCCTGCCACATCTCCACACAGTCGTGAACCTTGGCCATTCTGTGCACTTTACTTTGCACCGGATCTTCCTTCATTTCCGAGTCGTTTTCTGACTGCCTCCAGCCAATAACATCTCGGTGAAGGGAAAAAGTGGCCTCTACTCCGACACCATGTGGCATGATAGAGAATATGTCGCGCTCCACATTGGAGAGATCGGCGCACTTTTGGTGCGTTTCCTCCTGTTGACGCCACCAATCGATTATGTCTGGTATCCAAAATGCACTGCTAATCTCCATTGGGTCGGAGTGGTATTCATTGAGATTTGGATTAATTTGTCCCCAGTGCATTGGTGCTTCAGGCGGCGAATTCAAATAGAGCCAGGCGGCGCTCAATAAGCGGGCCACCCGATCACTTTGTCCGGGTGTCGTCTCAGCCACATTGTTAGGCGTTAAGTATTCCTCATCATCGCTGCACGAATCATATGGATCAAAGGATGATTGATAGGACCCTGAAGCCGTTGCGGAGGGGACAAGATTGCTGCTCGGTAAGGTTTCAAGTTTATTGACCGGCACATGTCGATGTTTGGCGCAGTATTCATTGTCCACATACTTCAGAAAGGCCTCCGGGTATTGCATTGTGTAGGATGTCTCGACCTCAGGATTCATATCCATTCCCTAGCCCCACTTTCTAAATGATCGCAACTTCCTGAAAGGATCGATGATGTGTGCGGAAATCTGCAGCATGCCAGTCGTTGAAGTCACTTCAGAGTAGTATTTGGAAAGCTTCTGTCGAGCTAACTTTACCGCGAAGAATAAGTCTTCCTTCCATTGAGTCTTCTTCTTGGCCAAAGCTCGCATCACGCCATCTATGTGATCGAACATGTCATTGTATACTGTGATAACGTGTTGCAATGTGACTGTATGCCTCTTGGATATTCAAAGGGTCCAATATCGAAATGTCGTCAATACTTCCATGACATAGTTGACAATTGTCCATTTATCCTGAGTTGTGAATAGCAGCTGGTATTCACTGCATTTTGGGTTTTGAAGCCACTCGCGTGTGAATTCCCGTAAATGGTACGCACGCTTGAGCAACTCTAGTGTAGAGTTCCAACGTCTCTTTACATCCATAATCGGATGTACTGCAATGCGGACATTGGCTTTTTGACAGTCAATGAACTGGTTTCGGCGACCAGGGGTTAGTGTAATTAATACAGCAAGCATTCTCCCCTATACAAAGGTCAGCTTCAGGACTTTCAAAATATCATGAAATACGTACTTTACCAATTATCTTTGCTAAACCTGGTCTCATGGCAGACACCTTATTGATTCTAGCATTGCCCTCTTTTCGAAGTCTTTGACTCTTCCCAACATCTATGCTTTCATTCTCTCCAAATTGCTGATCGCGCTCATGGGCTTCCTAAGACTTGGTGCGGCCTTGCACACCGAGACTGCTCATGAATGCACCTGAAGCGAGCTGTATGACGTGCACCATGCATGGTATGTGGTTCCTCAATGCCAGCCACTCGATTCCAGAGGCCTCAAGTGTTGATTGCAGCTCGCGTGTCATCAAGTAGTTTGAGGAAGCATTATCAGTTGTAATACGAAGCAAACAGCTGTCGGTAAGCTCAAAACGATCAAGCACGTCCTTCAAATGTAAGGCTAGCCTTGCACCAGTATGTTGGCGCTTGACCTATCATCCTTAATTAGCTTTTGAAATGGGAATAGACCAGGCGATCAACCTCATTGGAAGCGAGTTGAACTTCATGCAATCCCCAATTTCAATTCATATAGTATGCAATGACCAATGCTATGGCCAATTTGTTTGTTGATGTCCATCAGTCCAAAGCTAAACTCACTTTATTTCGTGCCGGCAATTGCTTCTTAATTGCATTCACTGTCAGTGCATATTCCCTCTGGGAAATGTTACTAAGGGTCGTAGCAGACAGCAGCACTAGGTTATCGCGTAATGCCTTATACGACCGCTGTAGCTCAAGATTTCATATAGCGTTGAATGGAATATGTGCCGAAACAAATCCTAACATGAGGTAGCGATTCCATGTGTCTTGGTAAAATTCGGAAGTTTCAAAGTCCTTAGCTGCCAGTTTGGAACGTTTTGTCTGTCATTTCGGTCAATATAGATTAAACTGGATATCGAATATGATTTTCCTCTGCAAACTTACTATTGTGATTCCTCGACTACCTTGCCTCTTCAGGATGGCCAAAGCTGTTTCACCAACCGTTGAACTAATCAATTCAGTGACCACTGACTCCGTTAATTCATTTAAATTTGCGATGTGAGCTTTTGCCAGCAAGTGTTTCCCCATTCAGCTTGTCCCATGTTCTGATGGATAGCGAAGAACTTGATGGCAAACGATACATATGATGCCAGCACTACCGGTCTCCTCAATTTCACAGTGCAAATAGAATCGCCACGAAGGCGCATGTCTAGTATTCTTTCAAACACTAGGCCGCTTCAAGCCTACATTCATTGAAGGCCACCATGTATCGAAGATGATTTGCAAAGCAAGGTCGCTCAAATCCCGAATAAAGACATGTTCATTTTTGGAAGAGCTTATAACCTTGAGCAAGGAGGTGTTCAAAGATTTTGTATCTGACATGGCGGAAGAAATTGGAAAACTGGGTAATTTGACTCGAAAGACTGCCGAAAACAATGATACAGTAAAGCAGACTGCGGGTTCACAAATATTGACTCTACCGCTACAAGGCAAATAATCACATCAGTAACACATTGCATGCATATTTGTGAAGTTCAATACAAGAACAGATTGCAACGACTGACCGTGTAAAACTCCATTTAGGAACAGCCTAATGCAGTTAATTGCTGTGTAGCGTTCGGAGCTTTGACACACCATGGGCGCTTAATTGTATCAGGCGAACGCTATATTGTCACTTGCATTTTTGCCAACAAAGGTTGCCGATTGGTTCATTGTGGTTTACCTGCGTTCCATTCCGGTAAGATTATCCAAGATGCCAGAGCAAAACTCGTTGACACTCCATTGACACTCATTTTGGGACCTTGTTACAATCGTATCCTTAGCATATTTGCCTAGAAAGGCGGCTGATAGTGAGATTATGGATCATTGTAGTCGCATAGCCCCTTGATATTGCAAGATGGAAGGCCTCAAATTGTTGACGCTCCGGTGACGCACATTTTTGGACCATGATGACGATGTCGTCAAAAGCATTTTGCCTAGAATGACGGGCGATAGTCCGTTTATGTGTTAATATCACCGCACTGACCTCAGATTGTCCAAGATGCATGGCCAACTGTCGTTGACGCTTGATTAATGCACATTTTTAGGACATAGTTGCGATGTTGTCCCAATTGTTTTCGCCTAGAAAGGCAGCGGATAATCTGATTATGGCTCAACGTAGCCGGAAAGCCCTAGGATTCTCCATGATACAAGGCTAAGAGTCGTTGACGCTCTGTTGAAGCTCATTTTCAGGACATAGTAGAGATGTTGTTGCAAGAGTTTCTGCCTAGAAAGGCAGCCGATAGCATGATTATGGAGTAACGTCGCTGCACAGCCCCTGCATATTCCAAGATGCAAGGCCAAAAGTCGTTGACGCTCTGTTGACGCACATTTTTAGGACATAGTATCAATGTTGCTATCACCATTGTTCTATTGAAAGGCGGCCGATGGTTCGATTATGACTTACTGTAACCGCGCAGCCTACTGGATGTTTCATCACGCAATGCCAACTATCATTGACGCTCCGTTGACGCTCATGTGTAGGATGTGGCAAGGAGCAAGTCATTTGCATTATTTGCAATAACACCGACCGATACATTTCTTATGGAAGGATGTGACAATGGAGCCCATTGATTGCCGAATGTGTATGACTTAAAAGCATTGACACTCTGTTGACGCTCACATTAATCACATCGAAACAGCCTTTGTACACTGAATAATTGTATCCAACAGATCATATACACATATGTGACATCCAGTATTACGTTTGTATGTATTATCGTTTGCATTCAGAAGTTTTGTTACCTCTCAATTTCTGATCAACTGCTATCCACGCTCTCTGAGTGAGGAATAACGTGGCCCTATTACATTCTCGCGCTTTCAGCTGGCAATTGACCACATGTAGATCATTTCACTATTTTTTAGTAAATATTGATCAACTTTCTCACCATTCCTGAGCCAGCTCCTTCTCCTCAATTTCCATTACGTACTACAAGCAATTTCAAATATGTCAACCTTGTGGACCAGGTCTGTGCGGCGAGTTATGCAGTTGGATAGATGGATGAATTCAACATGACGGTTGACGTTCAGATCGATTGGTCATGCGCACTGACCGATCTTTCTATGACACGTATGACATTGTTCACTTCAATTTTGTTAGCATATTTCTTCACTAATATTGCTTTTGCTTTGTCGCTTAATAGTCACATGCAGAAAGAAACTGAATGTTTGGGCCGTCTTACAGTGCGATTTGGATTCTAGAACATTCACATGGTGCGTTTGACCCTTGCACATGCACAGACGAATTATTATGTCTCACAATTTGGTCACTGAAATCAAGAGATAGCTGACACGTAGCAAAATTGATAAACACCATGCTTTTCCACACGATTGGACGTTAAAAATCACAGTTTGTGTATCTATTCTGCTGTAGACGGAGGAGCTGTTACCATCTCTTTGTCGGAATCCGATACCGCTATGGTAATTATCAGGATGCTATGTGCAAGAGTAAAAGCTTACTGGTTCAACTGGCTTCGCTTTCAGCAACGTGGACGAATCAGGCTCCGCAGCTGGCTCACCACTGGGTATGCTCGATTTTGACTGCGGCTTAACTGAACCTAGCCTGATATGACTACTTCCTGGTCAAGAAGTCCCTTGCGGCCTTTCCAATATTCCGGGGACAATGTCAAGACTCTCCATAAGCTTTCAAGTTGTTGTCGGTGGAGGTGCCGGAGCGTCATCATCCGTTTGCGGCTGAACGACTGCCAGAGCCCTCAATTCAGATGTGCCATACTTCTGATCTCGTTCACGGAAGTAGTCAGCTGCATTCTCCCATTCTAGTTGGGTCAGTTCGTCAAGCTTCATCTGCTTCTGCCAATATGTCTCCATGCGCTGCTGTACCGTTTTGGTGATTGTGCCTATCACCCAGCCGGGTTCATCATCTTCACTCAACTTGCCCTGCACAGTCTCTTCATCATCCTGGTCTTCCCCATCCTCCCCAACATCGGAACTTGCAAGATTGCTCAGACTGTCCCCGATAGCAACCAGCATCTCCTCAAACATCTTTTCGGACTCTCTGGATGTCAATCCCGCCATTTCAGCATGCGTCATATTGTCCTGCTCTTGTTCAACCGCTGCCTCTCCGTCTTCAACTCGCTGTCTTGCCCCAGCGGTTTCTCCCTCAACATAATCCTCAATCACTTTCTCTTTCCCTTCATTGCTTGAGAAGTGCGTTTCTCATCGCTTCTCTGCCGGAAGGTTCTTTTTGGATCTCAAGTTGCCCAATGCTCCAAGGGCTCGGATTGTCACTGCCTCCAACCCGCTTTTGCCTTCATTCGGTTGATGACGTCGTTGGGTTGACCATTTTGTCGATTTACCGTATCTGCCTGTCTAGAGTGGCGAAAAGGTCTTTTTCGGAGCATTGACCATTGTAGTCTGCGGGGACTTTGTTGTTGGGCGAGATGTTGGATGTTGCAAGTTATGGACAATATGGAGGCAAGCTGTGTCGTTTATGTCAAGGTTGGTACCTTTACTCATCTTGAACAAAGCAAAATCTCCCTGTTGATGGTCAATAAATCAGGAATAGTGACGCTAACCGTATGACATAACATGATTGATAGCGTTCTTTTCATGTAATATCCCGGGGTGTATTTGAGAGAAACATCAGCCCACATCATTTCCCTCGACCTGCATCCTATTAATATCCAGCAATTGGGCGATTTCGGCGGTCTTATACCGTAATTTATCCCCGTGAAGAAACAAACAACATCAGACCAACACTTTGCAAATTGCGGGGCGGTGGGAAATCCCTGCAATTTGGAGCCATACTCACTAGGATTCATCTTGAGCATAACAATCATGTTGGCTGCTATATATTCCATTCTGACGTGAAGCTAACTATATAGTCCTCAGGGCTTCCCACTTCCTCTTGTTATCATCTTCCTCTCCCATTCCAGACCAGCACATGATGGATACACAACCACCTCCACCAGCTGAGAGCTGATCAAATACCGGCCGATTGGTGGGCGCTACATCCAATCCTGATATTCTTGGCACACAACATGAGCGCAGACACAAGTTAGTTCACCGCGACGCTGCCAATGCTGCCACCAAATATATGACCAAAGATTCACATTTAAAAATCATCCGCAAGACTGGAAGCAGGAAACATAAGAAGTAGCATGCGGTGGAATGTGAGGGAATCTATATCGAGGCAATCGGCAGTCAATTAACTGTATAACGTACAGCGGGTGTCCGTAGAGAGCTACGTAATGAATTTATGGCTGCCCGTAACAGAAAACCTCCATGGTCGACAAAGGAATTTGTCCATACAGTTCGCGATATCGAACGTCATGATGTTGTGAGCTCTGGGATTTTGCCAGATGAATTTCCTGATAAGCATCCCTGAGTGTGGACGAAACAGGCGTTAATCACCTTAGAGGAGGCTACGGAACCGTATATGCTGGAGGCAACAGCCGAATTTCATTGTTAGCAGTAGCAACTAAGGTCTTGTAGGTTTTCAACATGTCTGCACCTATGGCAAGGCAAGGAGGTCGAGAACAGCTGGAACTGTCCGACATGCGCCTGGCATTGCAAATGGCCAAAATGGCCAAAGAAGGCTTTTCGCGCGCCGCAATAGAGGAAACGAAATGTCTCATTAAGAAACCACGCGCCGAGGTGGGAGAAGAGAAGTAGCGGGGTGTGGAGTTCCCTGGGCATAACAAGGTGAAGGCTGCGATACAAAGACACCTGGCAATGCTTCGTCAAAACCAAACGTCCGGCTGCCTTCGTTGGCAAAATGGAACCGCAAAGATTCCCCAGACATGCTGGATACGCAAAGGAACAGGTGCACCTCCACCCTCCCGACGCAGAGTGCGGACTCCAGAGCCGTCTCTACCTCCGCCCGGCACAGCACCCGCCCCACCCGCCACAACCAGTAACACTTCAGGAGCTCAATCGTCTGGAATCATCAATTTGCCGGTCGGATATACATATTCGCCTACATCTCATCCCTGTGCAGACTTTTTCGAAGATGATGAGGATACCGAGCACGATACCGATTTTGATCCAGATATGCTGTCTGATGATGGTTAGTACGCTATCTGTTGTGTGGTAATCCGGCTAACATTCATTTTGAAGACAAAAACAGCGGATTGAGCGATCCTGCAACTGATGACGAGCACTGACCGAAAGACACAGGATTTTGGAGATTATTATTATATATATCTATGTATTATTAAAGAACAAAGTAGTGATCAAGCAGAAAGTAAATTAAAATGCCAGAAAGACAGCCAAAACGATGTGAATGATGAACTGTGCCAAATTATTTGATTGCATATTGTGGATACAGCCATGGCAAAATGAGTGTCAACGGATCGTCAACGATTTTTGGTCATACGTCCTGGGAAATCACACCTCCGACGTGTTGTACTTAGTCACGAACACATTTTTGGCAGCCTTTCTAGGCAAAACAGACTGCAATACCCTCCCTGCCTCATCAAGAAAATGAGTGTCAACTGAGCGTCAATGATTTTTGGTCATGGGTCCTGGGTAATCACACCTCCGATAGGTTGTAGTCAGTTAAAAAGGAATTTTTGGCTTCCTTTCTAGGCAAAACAGAGTGCAATACCCTCCCTGCCCCATCATGAAAATGAGCGCCAACAGAGAGTAAACGATTTTTGGTCATGCGTCCTGGGAAATCACACCTCCGATAGGTTGTACTCAGTCATAAACGAATTTTCACTTGCCTTTATAGGCAAAATAGATTGCAATACCCTCCCTGCCCCGTCATGAAATTGAGCGTCAACGGAGCGTCAACGATTTGTGTTCGTGCGTCCTGGGAAATCACTCCTCCGATCGGTTGTAGCAAGTCATAAAGAAATTTTTGCCTACCTTTATAGGCAAAACATATAGCAATACCCTCCCTGCCCCATCATGAAAATGAGCGTCAATGGAGAGTCAACAATTTTTGGTCATGTGTCCTGGGAAATCACACCTCCAATAAGTTGTAGTCAGTCATAAAGGAATTTTTGGCTTCCTTTCAAGGCAAAACAGAGTGCATTACCCTCCCTGCCCCATCATGAAAATGAGCGTCAACGGAGCGTCAGCTATTGTTGGTTATGTATCATGGGTATTCTGTGTGGCGACAGGTTGCGCATTGTCATAAACCGATCAGTAGCTGCCTTCATAGGCAAAAATGAATGTGAAATGCTTCCTGCCCCATCTTCAGAATGAGTGTCAACAGAGTATCAATGATTGTTGGCCTTCCATCATGGTTATTCACAGTGCGATGTGGCGCTTCTTGTTTATACACATCATTTTGAATGTTATTATACACTAAAAGGCTAAAGAATACTTTGTGGTAGCTCTGTAAATGAAATATGTTGTTACTGTCCCAGAGGATGTGGCTAGAAAATACTGTACATATCTGCCTATAAAGGCTGCCATATCCTTGTTTATGGATGCTTGTGATCAAGCACCACTCATATTACCAAAGATGCAAGACCAAATATTGTTTATTCTCTGTTGACACTCATTTTCAGGATGTGGTTGGGCGCGTTAGTATCCTTGTTTTGCACATCAAGGCGGCTAATTCGTCGAAAATGCACTGTGCAGTACCGTGGTCAATATTTTACGTTTATCAGTAGCATATCTGAATGCGACGAATAATGTGAAACCCGAAACGCAGAACCGGAGATTGGAACCAACGGGTCTACCTAAATCCGGCGAAACTGCAGGTTGACGGGTACTGGTCCGGGTTTTGCCCCCCAAGAGTCAGCAGGTTGGGTTTTTGGCCGTATGTGGAACTGAACGGACCCGTGGTTGCTGTCGAAACCCGGACAGCTGGCGGGTTACCCGAATCTTTTGCTAATACTATATATATCATAGTCCCCACAACCGCACTCCTATCATTAACCATCAAGAACAGGAGAAAGATAAAACAGAAAGCTCACCTCCAAGAGAAAGCTCATCTCCAAGATCACATACCACGGCAAAAACTAAGCCTACTCGAAAGTGTCTCTCAATCTCAGAATGAAGACGATAGCACCAACGACTAGCCCATATAAATCCTACCGCCATGAAAACTCTGATTGGCGGATATACCCACAATGATTTAATGTTAGTGTTAGCAAGGGGTCCTGGTAATCCGCCAGCAGTCCTGGTTGGTTCGGCAAAAACGGGCCGGTTCGGTTCCAGACCCATCCAAAAACCCAACCTGCTGACTCCTGGAGGGCCAAACCTGGACCTGGACCGGTACCTGTCAACCCGTAGGTTTCGCTAGTTTTGGCTACACCCGTAGGTTCCAATCTCTGGTTCCTCATGTCGGATTTCACATTGATGGTCGCAATCAGATATGTGACTGTTAATCGTAAAATATTGATAATGGTAAGTCAGAGTTCATTTTCGATGTAGTGGCCACCTTAATGATCAAAACGAATAGACTCACGCGCCCTACCACATCCTGACAATAAGGGTCAAATTAGCGTCAATGATTGTTGGTCATGTATCTTGGGTAATCTGAGGGGTTGACAGGTTAAATAGAGTCAGAAACTAAGTATTGGCCGCGTTTAGAGGAAAAAGAAAAGGTGAAACGCTCCCGACCCCATCTTGAAAATGAGCGTCAATGGAGCGTCAACAATCTAGTGTCTTGCATCTTTGGTAATATGAGTGGCACTTGATCAGAAGTATCCTTAAACAAGGATATGGCAGTCTTTATAAGCAGATATGTACGGATTATTCCCATCACATCCTCTGGGACAGTAATAACTCATTTCATGTACAAAGCCAGCACTAAGTATTTGTGAGGCTTTAAGCATTGCAAAATGTCAAAATCATGTTGATGGACAATAACAGCCACATCATACTGTGATTAACCATAATTGAAGGCCAACAATCGTTGACACACCGTTGACGCTCATTTTCATGATGGGGCAAAGAGCGTTACACTTTCTCTGTTGCCAATGAAGGCAGCCAATACTTTGTTTATGACTATTTGTAACCTCTCGCCACCCAGATTATCCAAGTTACATAACCAACAATCGTTGACGCTCCATTGATAATCATTTTGCCAGGGGTGTATCCGCAATATGCAATCGTTTGATTTGGTGTAGTCCATCATTCATGTTTATATGGCAGCGTTTCTAGCGTTTTCATTTACTTTCTTCTTGATCACCACATTGTTCTTAAAGAATACATATAAATATATGGTATAAAATATACTTTACAGTATACGCAAGTTTAGGATAATAATAATCTCCAAAATGCTGGGCCATTCGATCAATGCCAGTTAACACTGTCAGGTTTGCTCAATAGGCTGCTGTGGTTTTCAAAATGAATATTAGCTGCATTACCACACAGCAGATAGTGCACTAACCAGTGGCTGTTCCTTCATCAGTGAGCATATCTGGATCACAATCTGTATCGTTCTGGCTATCCAGAGCAGATGGTTCGAGAGTAAATCATTTAGCACAGGTAAGAGATGTATGTGAATACCCATATGCGGCCAGCAAAGTAATGACTTGGGAATGTTGAACTCTGAAAGTGTCAATGGTTGCAGCAGGTGGTGCACCAGCCAGAGGTCGTTTCGGCTCTGGAGTCGGCTGTCTGTGTCGGTTGGGCGGCGATACACCTGGTCCATTGCCTTCCCAGCGTGTCTGCAGATTCTTTGCAGTGCAATGTTGGCAAGGAAGGCATATGGCCATGTGGTTTTGAAGAAGCATAGACAGGTGTCATTCTATCACAGCCTTCACCATGTTATGCCCAGGAAACTCAACACCCTGCTTCTTCTCTTCTTGGACCTCGGCGCAACCTTTCTTGAGCACATATTCTGTTACCTCTATTGCGATGCACAAAAACCCCCTTTTGGCCATTTTGGCCCTATTCAAGGCCAGGCGCATGTCAGACTGTTCCAGCTGTACACGACCTCCTTGCCTTGCCATCGTAGCAACCATGTTGAATACCTACAAGAGGTTAGTTGCTGTTTCCAACAATGAGATGTGGCTATTACCTCAACCATTTACACTTCCGCAGCCTCCTCTAAGGTGATTAAAGCCTGTTTCATCCTCTGTCGGGGATGCTGATTTGGAAATTTGTCAGCGAAAATCGCAAACCTGACAACATCAGGATGTTCAATTTCGCAGACTGTGCTGACAAATACCTTGGTCGACCATGGAGGTTTCCGGTTAGAGGCAGTAAAAAATATTTCATGAAGCTTTTAACATACACCCGCTTTATATTATATAGTTAAATGACGGCCGTTTACCACAGTATGGCTACACTCACATCCAACTGCATGCTGCTGTGTATTCATGCTGCATCCAGTCTTACGGACAATGTTTAAGTGTGCATCCTGGGTCATACTTTCAGTGGCTGCACTAGCAGACTCACAGTGGACTAACTGGTGTCTGTGTTCTTGCTGTGCATCTATCAGTGACGTATTTGGCAAAGCACCTGCCAATCGGCTGGATTTGGATCCGCTCTGACCAGGCTGAGATGGTTGGGTATCCATGATTTGCTGGTGTGGAATGGGAGAGGAAGATAATAACAAAAAGAAGTGGGAAGTCCTGAGAATTATATAGATAGCTTCATGTCAAAATGGAATAATTAGCTGCAAACATGTTTGTTATACTCCAGATCAATCCTGCTGCATATAGCGGCAAATTGCAGAGATTACCCACAACCCTGAAATGTGCAATAAGTCGGTCCAATGTTGTTTGATTGTTAACAGGGATAAATTGCAGTGTATGACAGCCGAAATCACATATTTGGTAGCTATAAATAGGACATTGTTCCAGGGAAAGGATGTGTGCTGATGTTTGTTTCAAATTATCCCCGGAATAATACATGAAACTGACACTATCAATCAAGTCATGTTTTAGAGTTAGCCTAACAATACCCATTGTATTGACAGACAAAAGGGAGGGTTTGTTTCGTTCTAGATGAGTAAATATACCAACCATGACATGAAAGATGCAGCTTGCCTCCATATTGTCCATATCTTGCAACATCCAACAACTCGCCCAAAAACAAAGTTAACGCAAACAACAATGGTCAACGTTGCGGAAAAGAACTTTTCGCCACTTCCGGTGGGGAGATATGGCAGATCAACAAAGCGGTCTACCCAATGACATCATCAAGTGAATGAAGGCAAGAGCGGCTTGGAGGCAGAATGAGTTCGAGCCCTTGGGGCATTGCGCAGCTTGTGATCCACAAAGAAGCTTGCGGCTGATACACGACGAGAAACGCACTTCTTAAGCAATTAAGGGAAAGAGATATGGAATGAGGATTATGTTGAGAGAGAAACCGCTGGTGCAAGAAAGGGAGTTGAAGAGGCAGAGGCAGCGGTTCAGCAAGTGCAGGATGATATGAAGAGTGCTGAAATCGCGGGATTCACAACCAGAGAGCCTGAAAACACTTCAACAGAGATGATGGTTGCTATCGGAGGCAGTTTCAGTGATCTTGCAACTCCCGATGATGGGGAGGATAGGGAAGATAAGAATGATGAAGAGACAGAGCGGGGCAAGTTGAGTGAAGATGGCTAACCCGGCTGGGTGATGGGTACAATCACCAAAACGGTGCAGCAGCCCATGGACAGGTTTCAGCAGAAGCATAAGAAGCTTGACAAATTGACACAACCGGGATGGGAAAATGCAGCTGACTACTTCCGTAAATGTGATAAGAAGTACGGCACATCCAAGTGGACGGTCCCGGCTGTCATTCAACTGCAAACTGCTGATAACCCTGTGGCACCTGCACAGACAACATTTGGAGTTCGTATGGAGTGTCTTAACATTGTCCCAGGAATATCACAAATGCCGCAAGAGACTTCTCAACCAGGAAGCTGTCATATTAGGCTCGGTTCGGTGATGCCGCAGTCAAACATGAGCATACCCGGTCTTGAGCCATCTGTGGAGCCCAATTTGTGACCATTGCTGCAAGCGATGCTAGATGAACCTGTAATCTGTTACCGCTGCTGATAGCCTCCAGCTGATCACCATATAGATTTCGGATTCAGACTAAGACATCATGATGGCTCCTCAGTTTGCTGAGGAATAGCTGGGCACACTGTAATTTTTGACGTCAAATCTCCATGAAAAGCAATTTGTTTACCAATTTGACTACGTGTCAGCTTTTTCTTAATTTCTGTAACCAAGTTGTGAGACATGATAATTTGTCTGGGCATGTGGAACAGTCGAATACAGCATGTGAATGTTCTAGACTCCAAATCCAGCGGTAAGATGGCCAACACATTCGATTTCTATCTGCAAGTGATTGTTATTTGACAAAGCAAAAGCTATATCAGTGACGAAATATACTAAAACAATTTAAGTGAGTGATGTCATACGTGTCATACTAAGAGCGGTCAGTGCTCATGACAAATCTGTCTGAATGACAATGGTCATGCTGCATTGATCCACGCATCCACCAGCATCAATCTCTATACAGACCTTGTGGGCAGGGCTGAGATATCTGATATTGCTTATGGTATGTCATGGAAAGTGAGGACAAGTAGCTTGATAAGGAAAGGTGTGGAAGTTGTGCAATATATACCAAAAGCTAGTATGATGATCTACATCGCGTATATTGCCGGCCGAAACGGCGGGAATATGATTGTACCAGGTCATCACTCACTCAGATAGCATGGATAGCAGTTGATCGGATATCATGAGGTAACCAAACTCCTGGATACAAACCATAATACATACAAATGCAATATTAGATGCCAATAATGTGTATGTGATTGGTTGCATGCAATCATTGAGTGTTCAAAGGCTGTTTTGATGTGATTAATTTGAGCGTCAACAGAGTTTCAACAATTTTTAGTCTTACACATTCCACAATCAATGGGTTGCATTGTGATATCCTTCCAAAGTGAATGTATTGATTGGTGTTATAGCGAGAAAGGCAAATGACACACTCGTTGCCACATCCTAAAAATGAGTGTCAACAGAGCATCAACAATATTTGGAATTGCGTCGTGAAGCATCCAATGGGCTGCGTGGTAACATGAACATGTAACCAAACTATCGGCCGCCTTTCTAGGCAAAAGTGTTTGTGGTAACATGGCTACTATGTCCTAAAAATGAGTATCAACGGAGCGTCAACAACTTTTACCCTTGTGTCATAGAAAATGCAAGGGCTTTGCGGCGCCATTAACCCATAATGGAACTATCGGCCGCCTATCTAGGCCAAAAGTGTTGATACAACATCTCTACTATGTCCTAAACATGAACGTCAACGGACTGTATACGACTTTTGGCCATCCATCATTGAAAATGCAAAGGGTGTGCGGCGAGATTGAGTCATACTCGAACTATCAGCCGCCTTTCTAGCTGAAAATGATTTTAACAACATCGTGACTATGTTCTAAAAATGAGCCTCAACTGAGCTTCAACAACTTTTGACTTGCATCATCAACAATGCACAGCTTGTGTGGTGACATTCAGCCATAATCGAGCTATCGGCCACCTTTCTTGGCAAAAATCGTTGTGACAACACCACTTCTATGTTCAAAAAATGAGCATCAACGGAGTGTCAACCACTTTTGGCCTTGCATCTTGTAAAATGCATAGGCTGTGCCGCAACATTAACACATAATCGAACTATCGGCAGTCTTTCTAGGCAAAAATGCTTTCAACATCATCATGACTATGCCCAAAAAACGAGTTTCAATGGAGCGTCATCCATTTTAGCCCTTGCATCTTGGAAAATGAAGGCACTTTGCGACTACATTGATCTATAATTGAACTATTGACCACCTTTCTGGGTAAAAATGCTTATAACATGATTGTAACCATGTCCCGAGATGAGCGTCAATGGAGGGTCAACGATGCGTCAACCATTTTCGCTCTTGCATCTTGGATATTCTAACGGCAATGGAATGCAGATAACCCACAATGAACCTATCAGCAGCCTGTATTGGCAAAAAAGCTGGTGACGATATCGCATCCACCTCCTACAATTGAGCGGCCATGGAGCGTGCACAGTTTTTGTGGAGCTTCAGAACACTACACGGTAGTGAACTGCATTGTGCTGTTCCTAAACAGAGTTTTGTAAGGTCAGTCTTTGCAATCTTTCCTTGTATACAACTTCACAATTAGACATGCAATGTCTTAGAGATTTGATGTTTTTGCTTGTAGCTGTAGAGTCAATATTTAAGAACTCGCAGTCTGGTTTACAGTAACATATCTTTCAACAGCCTCTCGAGTCTGATTACCCAGCATTCTAGTTGCTCCCGCCATGTTTGATTCAAAATCTTTGAAACACCTCATGTCTCGAAATTTTGTTCTCCTCGAAAAATGAACCTCTATTCATTCGTGACATGAGCTACCTTACATGCCACATCATCCTCGATGCTTTGTGGGCGTCAACGAATATCGGCTCGAAGCGGTCTATTCCTTGCAATATTTCTGGTCATGCGTTTTCATGGCAATTGTAGTTACACTATGGAGTTGAGGAAACTGGCAGCCCTGGCATCATATGTACCATTTGTAATCAAGTTCTTCGCTATCCATCAGAATATGAGATCAGCTCAATGGGGAATCGTGAGCTGGCAAAAGCTCCCACCGCAAAGTTAAATGAAGTAACAGAGTCAGAGATCGCTGAATTGACTAGTTCCACAGTCAATGAAATAGCTTCTGCGCTCCTGAAGATGCAAGGAAGTCGAGGAATCACAATAGTAAGTTCTCAGAGGAATATCATATTTAACATCCAGGTCAATCCATATTGACCAAAATGAGAGATAAAACATTCCTACCAGGCAGCTAAGGACTTTGAAACATCCGAATTTCACCAAGATACGTGGAATTGCTACCTCTGGTTAGGATGTATTTTGGCTCATATTCCATGGAACGCTATATCAAATCGGGAGCTACAACGCTCATAGAAAGCATCACGTGATGATCTAGTACTGCCATCCACTACGACCCTTAGCAACATTTGCCGGACGGAATATTCACTGACCGTGGATGCAATTAAGAAGCAATTGCCGTGACGAAATAAAGTGAGTCTAACTTTTGATGTGTTGACATCAACAAATAAACTAGCCATACCATTGGTCATTGCTAACTATATGGATCGATACTGGGCATTGCGTGAAACTCAACTCACATTCAATGAGGTTGATCGCCTGTTCTTTTGCCATTTCGATAGCTAATTAACGATGATAGGTTATGGGCCAGCATACTTCAGCAAGGCTAGCCATGTAGTTGAACCATCTGCTTGATCGTTATCAGCTTACGGACAGCCGTTTCCTTGGTATTACCACTGATAATGCTTCCGCCAATTACTCAATAACACGTGGACTGCGATCAACACTTGAGGCCTCTGGAATCGGGTGGCCTGCATTGAGGAACCACATACCATGCGTGGCACACGTCATACAGCTGGCTTTAGGTGCATTCATGAGCAGTCTTGGTGTAAAAGGCCGCACCAAGTCTTGGGAAGCCCATCAGTGCGATCAGCAATTTGGAGAGAATGAACACATAGACATTGGGAAGAGTCAAAGACTACGGAAAGAGGACAATACTAGAATCAATATCGTATTGGCCAAGAGACCATGAACACATCGGTGGACTTATCCGGATGTACAATGTTTGCGGTATCAAGGATGAGAGGGCCTGGGACCTCTTTGATGATAAAATCTTTCTTGATCCAGTCACAACTCGCTGCTTTTCGCAATTCCAGCTGATGTGGCCGCACTGCAGAAGCAGGAGTTCGCCTATTCAGGAGTGGTGGGCTTCCTTCCGTTCATATATGGGGCAAATGTTTGACATAACCCGCGACCAAATGAACAATTGGAGGTAGGACAACTCCCGTGCCTTCGGGGATCAAGTCGATTGCTCCAATCCGCAGACAACCAGCTTGGGGAATGTTAAACACACAGGTGAGCGTTTCTCTTGGTACAGTCGCGATGATCCCAGGGCTAAGATTAGGCTGCCAAGCTGTGGGCAGTACAAACTAGGCGACTTTCTGGCCGTTAGACCACTGAATTGGGATGAGATAATTGACAACAATGTTGATGATGATAACTGGGCAGATCCCGGTGCGCCGAGTGGTGGAAGGAGTCGTCCTGGTGATCGCAATGACAATGACAACGGCGAGAGAAACGAGGACACGCAGGGCGCTCAGATGGGGCCGGGGAAATGGAAGGGAACAAAGGACGGGAATGGGAAAGGGATGGGCAAGGGGAAAGGAAACTGTAAAGGGAAAGGTATTGTTAAATGAAAGCCAGGGGGTGATGATATCGCTTGTGCCGTTGATTTGCAGTTGCAGAAGCCAATGTCAGAGGCAGACTTGGACAAGGAGGGCTAACTAGAGCGGATATAGTTAGAGCCGGAAGCATCGCCCGCCGTGTCAATTCCTCAGAGGATGATACAAACTCTACTGAGTCAGACAGCGAATATGACTCAGAACATGATTCTGATGTGGATATGCGCATGGAGGATGATGTGGACGCACCAGACGGTGTCGATTTAGACCGCGATGTGGATATTGAAAGGGACGGTGAAGATGAGGAAGATGGAGAGAAGGAAGATGAGAAGGAGGTAGATGAGAAGCAGGAGGAGGGGGTGGATGAGAATGAGGAGGAGGATGAGGATGAGGAGGAGGATGAGGATGAGGATGATGGCAAAGAACCTCGGATGAATGGCCAGGGAGAGATGTTAAATACATTGGCTGACAATTCTGATACCATGGTAGATGATCAGCCAACCATGCTACCTGAGCAAGGCCAGGAGATGCGCGAGCATACCCTACAGCCACAACCTCCAGCGCCTGCCCCACGGCCACAAAGCCCAGAGCCTCACCCACAACCACAATCTGCGGAGACTCATACCCTCAGTGGTGAGGAGTTTTGAGGCTTGTGACGCCGCGAAAATCTCGCCCCGTGGCGCCAACTCTGCGACAACCTGGGGCTGCCGGAAACATCTCAGATGTCGATGTGGTGCAGCAGCTACTTGGCGAATCGGCAGGTGGCGACAGTCTCTCCGATGTCAGTCTCCCGGATGTCCCTCTCCTCTATGTCCCTCTTCCTGGTGTCCCTCTCCCTGATGTCCCTCTCCCTGAGGCGCACCCCGATGGCTCAGTAGGTGAGGAGTGAACCAGTCCTCACGTTGCGTTCGGGTTAGGGTCGGGTTCTTGTCTTGTGCGTTTCCTTTGCTGTAATCTATTCATCTCAGGCACTGATTAAGGCATGCGTGTAAGTGTTTTGTTCATTTGGGCCAGGGTTGTGGGCTTGTTTGTGTCTTTTGTTCTAATCGATTTATCTAAGGCATTGATTATTACACGCGTCGCGAGGGTTTTGGATTACGAAGGGTTTATTTTTATTTATTTATAGTATTATGGGACATAGCGCATGCAGTGTTTTTGCAACTTCTGGCGGGTAAGGAACCCCCTTGTGATTGTGTTGAGGGTCAATAAATCTCTCAAGTATCGTGAGCTTATACCCACGCCATACTGCTCAGGCCCAGCACCAACTTTCGTCTCTTTCTACAGTGAATACTCCACCCCTCGCGTGGCGTCGACAATGCCAGAAAAGACCCATTTCCATTGCCCCGAATTTTCATGCCGAAAGAAGTTTACCTCAGACAGCTGGCGACTTAAACATATCAAATCACACCCTCTTGAACACCTTCAAGTTGCACGCCAGAAGAATCTGACTATTCGCAGTGCGCCCCAAGGCGTTGAACCCGCTCCGCGTTGTGAATTCAACGCTAACACAAATTCAGTTGAAGGCTTGAACGTGTTTCCCTACCTCGAACACCTTGAACACATCGCAGACTCGGAGTCTCGACCACCGCCGCCTCCTCTGCCGCGAACTGAAACATACCCCGGCGCCGGTGCTCTGTTGAGTGATTACATTGCCGAGCCATGAGAACGCGACGCTCAGGGTTTCCTTGAGAGGAACCTACAAAACAACACCTACTATCTGTTTGCGACGCGTGAACACTACAAATATATCCAGTGTGGGATAAAGAAGAAGGGCATGAAGATGTACTATGACAGTGTGCAGAAGAAAGAAAGCACAGCAATGCGTTGCCCAAGCTTCAAAAACGGGGATGAGGTCCAGAAGCTCGTGCCTAGCATGGCGGATAATCTGACTCTAGGGGAGTGGGAACTACACACTCTTGAGGATATGAACTGGCATGACAATCACGAACACTGTATCAAATACTGGAGTCAGGACATCATCAAATGCATGACATGGGTCATGCTGCAGGCAGCGGACGCCGAGCATCTTATTTACGCCCTTCAGCGTTGCTTTAACAGCGATAGGCCACCGAAACGCCTCTATACCGAAATGCGCACTACGGACTGGTGGTGGGAGAAACAGGTAAGGACAGATACCCGAGCATGATGACGTGCTAATTGGCATTTAGTCAACGCTCAGAGTGGGGGATACTATAGTTCCCTTGATCTTCATGTCCAATGGAACACATCTCTCGAATTCTGCTGGCGACAAGACAGAGTTGCCACTATATATGACAATTGGCAATCTATATTCGAAGCTCCGCCAGGTGCCCTCAATGCACAGCGTCGTAATGGTCGCTCTCCTGCCGATCCCGATCAAGAACTTCAATATTCTTCAAAAGCGGCTGGATGAGCAGCAGCATACAAACCGAGAGGTGCTGAACGAGGTACTCCGGCCCGAACTGCAGCCTCTCACCTTTAAACACAATTCCAGTGCTGAGTGTGGGTATTACAACGTTCTCTGTGCAGATCGCAACATCAGGCGTTGTAAACCGGTTTTAGCAGCATGGCTTGCAGATTCCCCTGAGTATAGCGACTTACATCATCTCGAGCGACATGTCACTGTGTTTATGGTGTGAGTGTCGAAAGAACAAACTTGGAGATTGTGTCCTGCCTGACAAGCAATACCCCCGGCGGGATCACAACCTATAACGATCGCTCAGAGATGCCAACACCAAGGCAGCCGATGCGGAACTATCTTCTCGCCATGCCCACCGAGGATTCAGTGTGTTTCAATATATTCCCTGTATCGTGAGTGACCTCCCGAAACCCGACCTCCTCCATTCAATGCAGATCAGCATGCTTGACCTCTCCAGAAGTGAATTTTCCACTTCATGAAGGCTCACGAACGGCTCGACATGTCCAATGAAATATGGCTATTCGTGCCTGCGTACCACAACCTCACACCAAAAACAGAGTCATATGAGGAAGTTTCTCAATGGAATGGGAAGGAGATGAAGGAAATGAGCTGGTACCTGCTTGGAGTTGTAACCCAGTCTCTACAAGGCGGACGCCCTGCTCAGAGTCCCATATTCAATCGCAGAATTGAGTGCACCCGGGCATTGTTAGAATTCTATATGTATTCTTGATATAAATCTCACAATGATGCAAGATTGAGCTACATGAAAGACGCCTTTTGTCGGTTTCACACCTTCAAAGATGTTTACTTACTCGGGCGAGCTGGCAAAAAGGCGAATGCCAAAGCCAATACCCTGAGCACGGAGTTCATGATGAAGCGAAAGGTAGACGAGGAAACAAAGACTGAAACTTGGACACCATCCAAGAAGCTGCGCGAAATGAATGCCTGGCAGGATTATATCAGCCATAAGATAGATGTTTCCAAGGAGTTAGATGCCGACCTCAACTTTCTGAAGATCCACTTGATATCTCACTGGGTCGAACATATTTGTCGATACGGAGCCTTGCTACAGAATTCTGCCAAGCGATATGAACAAGCACATAAAACGAATCTCAAGGATGGTTGGAATGCCTCCAATCACAATCCCAACTACCTGCTGCAAGTAATCACCTTTCAGTGTCGCATTCTCTGCTTCGAAATCCGAGAGTGCAATCTCCAAGCCCTCGCTCAGCATCGAGAGAACAGTGCGGGCACCTGCAAAGTGCTCCCTTCCGGCGATGATCTGGCTGCCCCCCTGAGCTCCCAGTCATATGCGAAGCCCGAATTCATCGAACCGCAAAACCGCCATGATGGAAAGCATCCTGATGCTATGATCAAAGACTTCAGAGCATTACGCGACAATACGCAACACGCAACGCACCACGTGACAATATACAACGGCCTGCGGGAGTTTCTCGGGCATAAGAGTCAGAACAAGACGTATATATCGGATGAACAACTGCACACAATGGAGCTCTGTATTTACCATGGTATTAGGGTGCAAGTTGAGGGTTTAGATGGTGAACACATATCTCAGATTTGTCGATAAACAGGAAGCCAGAGCTGGCACGGAGCGGACCGACAGAACGACTGGGTGTGGGTAAAGCAACGCCCAGGGACATGTTATGGTGCGCTGAATGGTCGTCACCTGTGGCAACTGCAATGACTATTCAATATCAAGCTCCTGAACAAGGATGGAGCTTTCGTTGAGTACTGGTTAGCCCTGGCGCTCACCATAATACCTGAAAACTCAGATAACTTGGATCCGGTCTTGAAATTTGTACAAGTGACAATAGCACTGCCAGCAGTTGCTTTCCAAGTGTATAGCGTGGGAAACATCATCGGCTGCGCACATGTAATTCCAGAGATAGCTACAAGTAGTAAGACAGGAGACAGACAGAACAATCGATGAATTGTCCATAGCCACATAGATCTGGCGACTTGGAATGATGTGTATAAACAGTAAAGAGAGATGTGCATTTTGCGTGCGGGTAGAAGTAACGTGAGGAGAGGTTTTCGCAGCATCACCCATTGCATTGCAATCCCGATGCAAGTGCATGCCGAATGAATTCATTCCGACCTACACGCACAGGTGGCCTTCAACACCAGAGTGTTCGTTTCAAATAGGAAACCGAGAGAGCGAGAAGACACGGTGAAGCTGCAATGGGAGGGCGATATGGAACGCGACGCGTGGTATTAACGCCGGGCGCAGAGTAAGCCGCCACCGGGATATCTCTGGTGGCCCAGACGGACCGCGTCCACTCTAACGGAGCCAGTCTCCCCGGACGGAATTATTTTTTGCCGATCTCCCATTTTCGGCGTACAACAAGTTGACAAGTTTGAAAGTAGTTCCATGTGTCATCTCGTTGATGACAGTCATAAAGTTCACTGCAACCCCAGCCATTTCCACCACAAAGATTGTTTCATGGGCCGATATAAGTGCTGGATGTCCATGAGGTGGTGTTGTCTGGACCTCCATGTGGCGGCAGGGCGGAGAATTTAATCTCTGGAGCGGATACCACTCCTGTTCTTCACTGACAATGCTGGGAGAGTCGTTGTCCGCCAAAATCACCCACTCTTCAAGGGTATTCCCCCATGAAATGGAAAGTGGCAAACCCATTCTGACTTTCTCAGTCAGCAGTTTGCATAACATTGCCGCTGTAACCGAGGTGAAAGTCTTTCCAAAACCCATTTCATCCGCCACCAGTGCTCTTGGCATATCAGCATCCCACACCCAACTCCTCGTGATGAATGAGATGGCCCAAACATGGTGCCCACCAAACTTAGTGCCAGGCAGGCCTGGAATTGAATACTTGTGGCCTGGAACATGATCATCGGTTGATTGGTGAATAGGATGGACATTCAGCAACCTGACCGCCTCATCAAGACACTCATGTTCAAATTTGTTGTTGATTGTGTTGAGAACAGTGCTCAATACTGAACTGGTATTATCTGGATTGAGGGCCTCCTCCCTAGTGTTAGCAACAGTTCCAAATTGGCGGTTCGGTTCTGGGTCCAGGTTGTAACCGAACTAGAACCATTGTAACGGGTTTTACCCCATCAAAAAAAGAACCGCGCCTAACCCGCGGCTTGTTGGCCGGTTCCACTTTTTCGCGAACTCAGCACTTTGGCTCCAATTAAGTATTTGAGTTGTGATTGTATCACAATATGAGATATACATCAAAGATGTAGTTCTCGATGCTGTTTCACCTCCAGTTCTCCAATTTGCGATAGGATCACTATTTGTTGTGTCGATTCCAAAAATGCGTAACTTGCGGCGTTATTTCACAGCAACTCAACGAATAGAGATCGTATCGCAAATTGGGGAATGGGAGGCGAAAGAGCATCAAAAACTGCATCTTTGACATATATATCATATTGTTATACGATCACAACTCAAAGACTTGATTGGAGTCAAAGTTCTAAGTTTGCAAAAATGAGGCTCTGCTCCATGCTAAACCCGGCCAAGAAACCGCGGGTTTATGTCCAGCTAGGGTTAAAAACCCGCCAAGACAGAGCGGTTCGGCTTTATGGACAGGTCTGGAACCGAACCAAACCGTTTTTCCAGTCCAAACCTGGACTGTTGGCGGGTTACCCGGACCTGTTGCCAAACTACTCCTCGCCATCCACAACTTGCTGCTGAACATCTCTTGCACCTTGGTCGGTCATCTTTTCATCCTCAATAATCTATTACAGTTGCTCTAAGGTAAGTTGGGCAGATGGGCTTATACTCTGGCACTCCTGAAATTCATCGCGATTTTAGGTATATCACAGGCAAGCATTTGGAACCCATAATATGTGGAATATAATCAATTCTATTCACTTAATCAGAACATACATTAATACAATCAATCTCTTTCACACCTGCCTCCACATCCACCACTCGTTCATTTTCATCGAATCCGTCAGAAGTCTAAGTATACTGATTAGCAGTGGGCATAACCAACCGGAACATGTCTAGCGGGGATTACCTTCATCGGTCTCATTATGTGCTCCGCAATATCCTTCCCTGTTGCTGCCCTCATTTCTACCAAAAATAGATTCACAGTGTGTCCCAGTTTCCACTTGAAGGCGTTTGAAACAGAACTGTTGTATGATATCTGACCATATAGAGGGTCATTGATCATTTGCACATTTGCGTATAATCCCATATTGTTAGGGGTTCTCTCCTGATAGCGGTAATGATACATGTTGATTGCTAAGCAAGTACACTTGACTACCATCAATGGGGTGGATACCATTAGTTCACGAAGCAAAACACCTACTTGCGAATAGCGCCATGTTGATCAGTCAGATAACCTTTAGCGGGGTTTTATCTGAGCCGCGTGTTACGTTTGCGATAAGAAAAGTCTTATCGCGCAGATTCGCAAGATGATGCAATAATGTCGCAATAGCCA
>Ga0307514_10001167_pt1 | contig 35522 bp, 27 predicted proteins | sample 16_EM_MG_FD_203088 | JGI IMG/M metagenome (GOLD analysis project Ga0307514, IMG submission 203088) | Populus trichocarpa ectomycorrhiza microbial communities from riparian zone in the Pacific Northwest, United States - 16_EM | ecosystem: Host-associated > Plants > Roots > Unclassified | place... | reverse complement strand
GGGGTGGGTCAATGAGGAGGGGGTGAGGAGGAAGATTGGGGAGGTGGAGATGGAGGTAGAGAGGTTGAGTAAGGGGATGAAGAGGCTTGTTAGGGGAGTGGAAGAATTGAAGGAGACGGATGGTGCGGGGGCGGGGTATGGTGGGGTACAGGCGAGGGAGAGGTTTGTGGGGAGATGGGGGAGGGGAGGGGTGTAGTGTATCGTATGGGTGATTTGCATGATGGGTGAGAAGGGGTAATGATGGTGATAGTAGCTACTTTGCTTTGCTGAAGACAGAATGATCTTGATATATTTAGTTCGGGCGAGGGGTTGGTATATGCCTGACGAAGGCACTGAGGCTTATGACTTTTAATAACCCTACTTGTGCAATTGGTTCCTAACTGGGGTCATAATGTTGGCATGCTCTTCACTTGCGACTATAGATACCGAAAGCATGAGTGAAAGCAGGTTAATTTTATTTCTCCTGTTTCCCATGCTATAAACCTGGCTCCTCTATAGTGACTATCAGGAAATGAATATCAAAGAAACCTTACATACGGAAGAATTTTCGACGCCCTGATGCCACTCCTATTCCCTTGCCTCCCGCGGCGCCTGGTGGCATCCACTGGCGTCCTGTCACCAGCCCCATCTTCCAAATCTCCCATGGAGTCCAGACGCAGTCACTTTGGTAGCCATGACTCAGGAGTGCCCGCAATCATGATTCTCATGATAATTTGAAAAACTATAAACTACACACGGGCTAACATGGGCCCAGAATACTTATGTCTCCGTGCTTGTGGTATACATACCTTTAGAGATTAATAATTTGGGCACAATGTTCTGTTACCCTGAACATCTACAACTTGCAACACCAATGCGGAAAATTGTCAATTCGTGCCCCTGTTCGTCAGAGAGGCCAAAAACAGATTCTCCGTAGGGGGCCAGAAACCTCCATGAATGATAGCTTAAAACTATCAACAGTGACCCGGGTGATGTACCCGTGTTTCAGAGTCATTCGAAACACGAATGTTTCATTGACCGAGAAAGAACGAGGGAACAAACAGTAAAACGCTCTCTGACTTATCCTGTCTGTGCCTCTATGTTTCATACGCGTGGCCTATGTAAGAGGCACAGAAACATAATACCACTCGGAAACCTCCTTGTATATACCCCTTTCTCTTCCCCAGGAGTGGTCCCCACAAGTATCTGCTGGATCTTCGACTAGGCAAAACTAGAATATCTATGCAATAGGGACTTTGGGGATGTATTGAATTGAATTGGGGCGTCTCTCATGATGACTTATACACCTGTACCCGCCTCATACAAAAAAAAAAAAAACATACACCATTTGTTTACCACATAACAAGACCCTTGGTCAAAAGGTGAAACATCCAATATCCGAGCGTATGATTTGAATACCGAGCATGCCCATAAGTAGTAATGCTACTAGGTATTGTTCGCCGATAGTTAAGTGCACCTCACGTGCCCATGCCCCCAATCTACTTACCTCCTAATTGCCTTAGCCCTTGTACATACCTCGTTTCATACCTGACTAGCGCCCCATACGCTGGCTCCAGTCATCTTGACGCGCGGCAATCTTCACCTCCTCGCCAGTCTCCTGCCAAGCACACCATCCGATCTCGATCGAGATCTGGGATGAATTAAAGATATTCCTTTTTTTGGAATATGTATTCTATATTGCCTTGATAACGTGGTGGGTGGCGTGGTGGGGTGGTGGGGGGAACGGAGAGATGGGATGGTGTGGAAAAGTAATCGATCCCACGATCTTGTACTTTGAATCCGCCGTCAAGTGAACCAGTCGGCGAATATCTTTCAACCCCACACATTCAGGTCCCAGCTGGCAGCTGCAATGTACGAGCGCCATGGCACCGAGAAAAAGCTTCTCCCACCTGCTAAGATTGGGTTCTATGTAAGTATGTTACGTGTAATATATGTGCGTGTACTTTATTATATCGATTCCGCCCCACGGCAGTTTCTCAGTTCCTCAGATCCTCGAAACTTCCATCTGGGTTTTCCCGATCTGGGTCTTTGCGAGAGTGCGATCCTGCATTCTAAACCCAACCAACTGGGCCGGACAGACTTTATTATTACCCCATCCCATCCGAAATCATTATTGTTGAGCTCACATCGGTATTGCACTGCGCCTACTGGGGTTCGGTAAGCCGAGATCGAGATCTTATATATACATCGACACCACTACCCCCGTCCCAACATAGCACACCAACCAACATTTGGAGGAGTCCAGGAGTTCATCTGGAGGAGGAACTGCAAACCCAGGGAATAATGCATCCCATCACTCGCCACCCCCTGGTCCTAGCCCTGTCCGAAATCTGAGAGGGATGCACAGTCCTTAACTACCCCATGTTTCGAACGCTCTGGATGCCTCACCATGGGTGGCCCCTGGTAGACACTCTAGGTAATTTGATTCTGTTTGGTGGTGTAATATGGTGCCAACATGCCATGCGGTCCGAGAATGTGGGGTGCAGCCGCAGTGCTGGGCCGGGGTGAAGCAAGACGTCGAACGTTCAGACGACATTCAACCTTTGTTATGCGTGAGTGGGCAGACCAGCAGGGCCTGCGGTTCGGGAAGACTTCCGGTCCTGGCAAAACTACTAAAAGATTTTTTAAATAATTACTAAAAAAGAGGTACTTACTTGTCACTGCGGTATTGGAGGTCTGTCAGGGCATGCATGCCATATGAGTGCCTTGTCCAATCCCAGAGCCCCACGCGGAGGAGGATCCTCACTACCAAGATCAAGTGTTCAAGACCATGATCACTATTCGGGATAGGGATGTGGTCTCGGTAGTATGGGGATGGCCATGAACTATGTATATCTTCCCTATTGAGGAGCTGCATGCCATTATGTCAACCACGGCACGCATGCAAGCCTAAAACACCCTAGGTAGATCGTGAAGAGATATTGAGAATCGAGATCAGAATGAAATGGGCCATGAGTCTACTTGTGTCGTGGAGGGAAGATAGTAGTCATGTGACCCTACATTCTGCGGGTGAAAGGAGTCGTAAGAGCCAGAGATGGCAGCTGAAAAGAGCTGTCATCACTACCTGGCTAAAGGAGCCTACATACATATAGAACAGGCTTGATAGAAGTTACCGGATTGCAATCCCATTGTAGGAGCTCAGTTTATGGGTAATCTTTACAAAAGACCCTTGAAACAACGGTGTCTACAACTGCTAATGTGTAGTAAGAAAAGAAAGCATACTCTCCACCAACCACAGCAAGTGAATACCATAACAGGATGTGCTCGCTTCACAGCACTTGTGCTGAAAGATCTACAATACAGCACCGCCCTCTCATTGCTTCTTCTGGGACGTATCCCCATACTTTCTTTCTTTTACAACCCACCACCCTACATTCTTTTGGCCTCCAGTCCCTTTTTTTTAATTTTTTTTAAAAAATTTGTTTTTCTTTTCTTCTTATCTTTCAATTTGATACGCCCACGCAACAGATTGGTAGAGAAGTTGTTTTTATCTTCTGGATCTCAGAAATAGAGTGAGATCTTGATCAAAGTGAAGCCTTTCTGCAGAGGAAGGACGTTTGACATTGTGCAAGCGGGGACTTTGGTTGCAAATATTTGTTCTCATGACCAGGTGATGATCATCAAAAGTAGTTGCTTCTTTTGTTTCCACTTGAGCTCAGGCTGAACAAATTGCGTAAGCTTCATATGGAGGAAGCTCACCTATCAGCGAGGCTGCAGTGCGTTTCTTACCTGATTGTCAGTCTCCACAAGGGTGTCTTCCAAGCGGCTTAGTTGCTCATCACTGTGAAAATCCTGAATGTGTATATAATCAAAGGTTAGGATTTGCAGCCCAAACGGGTCGGATGCCGGAAATACCAAGCGTACTGTAGAGATGGAGCTTAACCAACTTGGGACACCCCATGGCACTATTTAGAGTAGTCAGTATTGAGTATCATATTGAGACGTTTTCTTGCATTGCATATGTATGTGAGGGGGATGCCAGTGCTGGATTGCTAGATATATTGATGGATATACCCCTCGAGCCTGGGGATCCTTGTGTTATATCTGGCTTCCGAAAATTTTCGGTATATATTGGCGCCCTCAAAGTACCACCTGTAATTACAGGGTTGCGGCATGTATTCCTAAAATGGCTTTCGGTTACTTATATCGAGCTTAATATGTAGTTGGCAAACTCTCTCATCTACCTGGTCGAAGATCATGGACCTTATTTAGATCTTACGAGGCTGTAACTGCATGAAAGTGTTCATCTTTATATTGCTTTCGTCCGCCTGCTTACGATGTCTGCTATGCATTTAGCTCCAAGATCGCGCATGATGTGAATTCAGAATGAACTCCACCTCATGGCTAGCGACATTGCCTCCAGATAGCAGCATTGACTCAATTATGTTGCTGGCTGCACCTACATGTAGAAATTGTTTAGTCTGGTTGGGCTAGCCACAGTGGTTGTCTCGCACTCGGATGTAATCCATTTGCGTGTTTGAATTCTGCCTTGCTTCGGCTTCGCGGGTCGGTACCAGTGTAGTTCTTGCAGTTGATAAGGCCGGTAGTTGCAACACCATTCCCAACTTTCAGGGCACCGGTATGCTGGCAGATTTGGGGATGAACTGGCAGCGAATAAATACGTACATACATACTAGATTGACAGCTATGCCGCATACTTACTGTATGTACTGCTAGCATGGGAAAGGAAATAATACCTGAACCCCTTTTGCAGTTTTCCAGCGCTCGATCACCTCTGGGAATACAATTTCAGAGATATCCCAACTTAATCAACGTACTGGCTATCTTTGATGTATGCTATTCCTGCAGCTATTCTGCACACAGCCCACCATTGAAACTTTGGCATGTGAAGTGTAGTTGTAAAGTGGGGGTGCGGTGTCGCTTATAGTCTGGTTCGCAAGTGCTAAGGGCGAATCAAATAACTCGTCCAGAACCATTGAAGCAACAGGCTACATGGAGCATAAATAAAATGGAGTAAGTACCATATCTCTCAGGGACGTACGCCAGAAAGTGATATAAGCTTATATCAAACACACAAATACCTACTCTACCCTGCCCTGGTTGGCTCTCTACCCCACCATAAGAAATAATCCGCTCATTTATAAATGCGCTTTGGCGGGATGCGATAACGCTTAGCAGAGAATCATCATGATGTTATTGCAGTCTCTATCATGTCGATTATGTCAAGAAGGGTTGAACTTGCTTCCTGCAGTCTTTCTTGTTGGTAGTCCTCCAGTTTAGCTCGGGTGATTCCGGCCCGAGGATCCGATATCACAGGACAGAACCGACAATGGGGGAATGGCCATTGAAAGCAAGATGCCCGTTAACGTGCTTACAGAAGCTCAAGGGAAGGAAGGGCTTTCCTAAAGGGGCATGAGGGTTATATAACATGTTTGTATAGCAGAGTAGATACCGGTATGCCTTACCGTAGGTGAGAGCATGGGTCTGGTTGTACGGAGTGTGGATATTGGGGGGGGGAGTACGGCACGGGTATGTAATACTTTGGCTCTTAACATGTGGTTACTTAGTAAGCGACTGTCTTAAAAAGTCATCTGTAATTGCGAACGTTCGAACGTGGCAAAACCTTTACTTCGCGACACCAGATGTAGTAGATATAAGTGCCCATCAGACTAAAGATATAAACTGTGCAAGTCTGCCACAATAATATATATACATATATATTACAGCAGATGCTAGGCTGGACTCGAACCTGAGGACTATAAGTTTCATCAGTGGAGCTAGAGAAGGGGTCCCGTGTTTGCCAGCTTGCACATGATACAGTCTTCGCATAGTAATCTCAACAACCTCGAGTGTATGTATTAGATACAGCCCGGCGTAGTCCTATACTAGCCCTATAGGATATATCCGAAGATGATATGTACCTCAACTGTGGAACCAGGGGTCTGGTAGGAGTGCAAAAACCGGGGATAGGTGGTGAAACAGTCGAGATTGCATGAAGAAAAAAATCATAGAAAAGTCTTGAGACGAAGCGAGCGAATTTCCTTCACCAGGCCACGACACTGATTTTCACAATACTTACTCAACCGTTGATACTGGCAAATCATACCAGGCCCTCACAGATGTGCTTGTTGAGCCACAACCGACCAGCTGTGGCAACTCATGAGCCGATGCAGACTCGAGAGCAGAACACTGGTGTATAATGCAGTGGAACACATCAGGGTAGGGTTCTTCCTTGATTTGATTGATGACAGGCCCCTTGGACAACACCTCCCGATGCCCAGTATCAGTCTACACTCAATTTGCCTTCTTGATTGGATATCACTGAGCAATGACTATGCCGGTAGTTCTGACGATTTTGGTGAGTGGTCCCTCAAACTGATATATCGTGCTTAAGCCTGGAATTGGTTGATTTGCTATAATTGACAGGGTGTGGGTTCGCAATTGAGTAGAGCCTGAGTCGTTGTATTAACATCAAGAAGATATCATGGAGGTACTCCGAATAGTGCTAACCTAAGGACCTACCTAACGATATGATGATTAAATGACCATGTCTGTGCTTCCATGCTAAAGTATCCAAGCGGGCAAGTGAGTGCATTATTACCTACTCATGTCAAATCGCTTTACATAGGAGTTTTTCACATTGGGGCTCCTCAGCTTTTGGTCTTCAGATTATTAAGGATAGAAGAATAACGTGATTCCTGTACTCTCATGCATGTTACATGCAGCATGACGAGTGACGTGACCAAGCATTCAAACAAATAAGGGGAACATGTAGGTACTTACCTAGGGTCGGGCCGGTTGATGGCCGAGCTTAGGCAACCGTTTCCTCGAGGCTAAGACGAAACATTTCGTTTTTTTACTCCTTTTCAGACGTAAGATGGGGTGAGCTTTTCGTAAGGGGACACGAGAACGAGACGACAGGTGCCACCATGTACTTGTGGTGTTAGGGGGGAGCCTCCCGACAGGTACAGTGGCACTGGTATGAATGGCGCAATATTGTGTGCTAGTTGTGGTGGAGACCATAGGTACTTTTGCTCCACGCCACTGTTATTGTGATTTTAGTGACCAGGTAGGGACATGCGTGATGAATATATCGCGATATGAGGTACTTAGTTGGAGGAGATATATGCTACATGTACATGCTACATGTACATGAAGCTGCTGACCTGCTTAATTTTCACTCGCTCGGTTCAAATTTAAGGACAAAATACAGTACCGCGCTGGCCATCCATATATTGAAGCTTTAATAATCTAAATGCACCCCACCAGGATCAATCGAATGACAGAGCCAATTTCCTGACCGCCGGTCTTATGACAGCCTGCCATGCGGCGAAAAATAGATATGCACTTTGCACATCGTTCTGATTGAGAAAAATTCAAAGAGCCGGGGATCAGTGGAAGGAGGCAGCAAGGGGTGTATCTCTTCATGTTCACTGTTAACGCCCCACCGTGGGGGTTCATTAGTAGGCGGATTGAGAATGGGGATGGTGACAACCAGGGTGATTATAACTTTCCAACGTACATGTACTTTCACTCCTTGGCCATTTTTTTCCTGGAATCTTTTTTTCCTTTCACATTGTTACTTGAGATCGAGCCTGGAATGAGAAAATATTGTGAAGAAGAAGAGTGAGAAGAGGAAGGCCACGAGAGCCTGAAGGATGGGGAAGCGGGGATGAGCCGCGATGCCTGCAGCTCCGCATGAGTTTTTCAGGTCTGATTCGAATCTGAATTGGGGCCTGGGAAGCTCCGTATCTTCTCCAAGATACTCCATGGCGGGGAAGACTGGTTTCTAAATGGGCTAGGACATGACATTACCAGTGACAGGATTGGTGATCTGGTGCGGGCGGGGAGGTACTCCACTGCTAGCAGCCCTACCTGAGAGAGCTCGAGATCAGTGCATCGTATTGCAGTTTTTGAGCACGTTCACATGTATAACAACTGGTGGCGCCGTCTGGAGTGGTTCTGCCTGTAGCTGTGGAAGCAGGAAAGCAGGAAGCAGCTGCTTGTGAGACGTACTTTACAATGTCGCAATATTGATAGTCATATTGACATGCGTGAGGAGGCCCTGGGACTGTGGTGATCTGAATTGAAAAAAAAGCACCAACATACACCGATATCACGCCCACTACAGCACCCTGGCCCTGGGCAGAGAGCCAGTTCCAAAGTTGACGGTAAATTACGACGCACTCCAGCTACACTGTGGCAGCTGCCCTATTTGCTGTTGCTTGTTCGGAGGACCAAAAGTATTGTTGTACTCATACATGGCAGCCGCGCACCCTCGTTGGCTCACGGGCGCCGGTCTATTGGTCGTGGGGAACCAGGGCTACCTCGCTAGTGGGCCCCCCAGCGGCCGTGCGTTAATGTTGCCCACTCGCTCACACTCTTCACCGCCCACACCCTGTGGGAGAGAAGCTGTGGAGCCTGGCCGTAGAAGCTTAGGCCATTCCGTAAGCTCTTATACCGCCCTCCCTCCCCCGATGGATGAACGGAGAAATGAGGAGAGCTTTGAGAGCCCTATTGAACAACCTCAGATACGACTCGGTGTAGCTGCCCCATCTCTGCCTCCCTTGCTTCAGACAGAGCTAGCTACTGTTCACGTCCAGCTGCCTTATCGCAGACGCCAATTCGTTGTTGCAATATTTCAAGTTGGGTTGTGGGGAGTTCTGGCTGGACGCGAGATACACACAGGATAATTGGCCAGCGGGAATTTCAGAAACACCAACCCCCAGCATCAGGCACCCCTTCCCCCTGGGATATCATCAGCATCATCATACAGCTCCAGTGCAGTGCATGGTTCAATTGGCCTCTTCTGGAAGCCAACGAAAAAACGACAAAAAAAATATTCGTCAGCCAAATTACTTGTTGGTAGAAACGACTTGCCCAAAGAGCATATTACCCACCAAAAAAAAAAAAAAAACAACCACAAGGCAAGGAGCCGAAGTAAACAGTGTGGAAAATTCCTTCAACAGCTTCCAGGGACCTCATTCCGCAGGTCCTCTCTTGCCCCATAGGATCGCAGCACCAAATATAGCATAACTCATATCAAAAAAGCACGGACAGAATTCCACGAGCGAAAGCATCTGGTTTTTCGGTCACTCGTGTGTCTAGTGTGGCTCACAGAGCACCAGAGATAAGCTCCTGAACGCGCCAACTGGGTCGGCTTACCACCTGTCGGGGGTTACAGCATCAGTTCTGCGCTCTCTTGTGCATCAGTTCCAGGATTTCTTGATATTTATTTACCCTTCTCCGGGATTCAACCCCAGATAGGTTTTACCTCATTACAGTACTTATCTCTAGCCGCCAAATGGCTACCATAAACAGAAAACGGGGTATTAAACCTACCTCCACTGGACGAGCTGCTGGAAGGAAAGGCATTCCTCCTCCAAAAGAAACATCAACCGAAGCTGCTGAAGCAGATAGCACAATGGCAACCTTTTTGCCTTTCTGGTAAGCCGTGCCTCCCCCTCACCACCTATGAAAGGTAGCTTTTACTGACTGTTATCTCGATATAGCCCACACTGCGAGAAGCAGATCATCGTGCCAAACAACAGCATCCTCTATTGTTCCGAGAAGTGTCGAAAGCAGGATCAGAAGAGGCCAACCTCAATAAATCTTGCATCAACATCATGCCCCTCCTTCAACAATCTCATAACACCACCGTTGTCTTCTCCACACATGAACCAAATGAGCTACTTTGAGGGTGCTCCAATGAAGAACTACGTCACTCCATCGAGTCCAACACCTCCACGCTGTACAGCCTTTTTTGGTGGGATAGACGAAATGGTGCCGATACCACCTGTAGGCGACTCAGCCCCAACAACAGCGCCAGGGCCGCGACCAAACACACTTCAGAGGTCTTTTTCATCAGGTGGATACTCACCCACAGATAGCACACCTTCCTCACCATCAGCCACATACTCAAATATCTACAACCCTGCCCGTGGACGCCCGAGTCACTACAGGACATTCACTAGCGGATCTGGCGATTCTAGCCCGACTTCACCTGGTACACCATACGCAAATACATATCAGCGACCACTCCCACCACTCCATCGTCACTCCACGTATTCTGCGTCATCAAAATCGATTGACCTTGTCACTCCAATAAATACCGAGCCCGAGCCAGCTCCAGCTCCTATAGCAGCAGCCCAATCACCCCCAACATCACCAACATGCACGGAATTGTTATATGAGTCGAGCTGGATAATACCAAAGACAAAGATGGATGGGTCAAGCATCAAGACGATGTTTAACTTCGAGAAGATCAGGGGAGCATCACCGACAGTGACACCAGTGGGGTTAGCCAGAGTGGCGGCCACTGGGATGTACAACTACAACCCATACGCAACATACCGATCGACGCAGATGCCAATTAGGGAGGATGCTTACATGCAGGGCATTACCACTGTGTTGAGGAATTGAGAGTACATGTTGTTGAATGTGTGGTTGGCTATGGTGATATCTGGAGCCGGAAAGCATTAGGGATTGGGTAATGCAGGATGGGCAGGGACACAGTTTGGGGGATTATTCTTAGAGGATTCTACATTCATAAGTTCGACTATGCACTACGGAGTTTTGCTTTCTGGGATAATTTCTACCTGGCTTTGTTTAATGTACTGTGGCTTATTGCTTTGGGTTTCGGTCGGTGCTAATTCCTTAATACCACTTGCTCTTTGTTTACTACCAACGATTGTCTATCGTTCTGTGTCAGTGTTGTCATTCTTATCATTTACAATCCATATCATTACTTGAGTCTTATTACTCCAATTTCTTTCATACAACCTACACACAGTTGCTTCTTTTCCTAAATTGCAATGCGCTTTTATCGGCTATCATTTCCGTTCAGCACCAAAAGTTTGCCCTTGAGGCCAGTGGATTTCCCTGTTTTTGCTTCCTAGGCATTTTTAGCCGTGCTACTACTTTACTCATGATCCATTTACAGAGAGCTAGTATTGAATTGGGAGTTTGGGTTTCTTTTCTTTTTTTTTTTTTTTTGGTTGCTTCTTTGAGTTTGTTGGTTGGTTGGCATGCCTGCAATCTTCTGGGTAAGGGATTGGCTGAGAGAGTTTCGATATGGGCGGCTTGGGGTATACTCTACAGGGCACTCACCTGGATTTGCTTTGTTTGATGCTTCTTTTGCCTACAATGGACACGAGTGGAGGGGGTTTTTGGGATATTGAGGCTAGATCGAGGCTGTGGTGGTTTGGCGATAAGGATACGATCAATTGCATTCTTCAGATCTTGAATATAATTCATACATGTGCGCGGGTGAGATGATATGATATCCTGTTTCAAGGATTTGACACGTAGGATCCAGATAGACCGCCCAAGGCCCAAGTAGCACACAAGGCATTGCATGGCATTGCATGGCACGAGGGAGAATCTGGGGTGCGGCACGGAGTAGAGCATGGGATGGTGTTTGATCTTCACCTTGTCTGCCTTATGGGGGCGGTCGTAAGTTGTTGATCAGTTGTGGTTGAGGTGAGGTGATCGACGTTGAAACTGGGCTTTGACGTATGCATGTTTCAAGTTATTGGGATTGAGGTGCAGATGCACAGTTACCCTGAACAGATGGGGGCACTGGATTCGATCTGGCGCGGAGATTAAGTAGCCTGGCTGTACGGAGATTAAGCATGCTTATTAGAAATAAGGCTTGTTTATTGGGTTTATTTATGGTAGGAGGGAAGTATTCTGTATATCGAGGGCACTAGATATGTATATTGATATCAATATGCCAACCAGGCTTTGGTACTGGTAGCATTGAATGTAGAGCCTTGTCCTAGTAGTCTCGGCCAAATAGAGGCCGCAGCCTGGTATAGTAGTCCTAGTCTAACCTATCATAAATGTGATAATATATCGAGGATTTAGGATAGGGATCGGTGCCGGAGCTGGCCGCCCTCGGCAAGAAATCCATGGGTTGAAACATGATCTGGTTATATTGTTTCTAGTAGATGATTGAGAACAAGGCTGAAGTGTTTGTTGAGGCTGGAGTGCGTATATATAGGAATACGTATACAAATCTGGTCGTGATCGGAATTTGCGTGCACCGGCACACCTGACATGCATATATCATCGGAGTTTTGGGGTGGGCAGGAGGTAGATTACTTGTGATACATGTAGAACTTCTAGATTTTGATAGTAATACAGCTGGAGTTCGGGATCTATGTGTGTAGGCCGGCAACAATCCCGGATACCGGTCAGGTTGAGGTAATTCGCTTCTAAGCCTTGCTAAAGTGCTATTGGCCCCAGCTGACTTCGGACTTCTATTCCAGCTCGATCACTGGGTTTAGATACGATCTGATCCACGAGCACATGGGATATGTTGCACGCTGGTCGACAGTACAGTTACCATAGGTAGGCAAGGAGATCCCGGCAAGTTTCGTCGATTTAAGCTTGTATCTCGATGTTCCCAAGTTTGTTTCAATATCTAGTATGATCTGAGATAAACCCTTGTACTGTGCTTTACTGATAACGATAAGCCTTGCAGGTGATCATGACTGCCGGTATCGATGTATTTAGCAGCTATCATCCATAACATCCCCACGCCAGGGATCGACAGGTAGATAAAGTGTAGTTGCAGTCGCATCACGATCTGTACCTTGTATTGCGCCGGCGCGGTTCTCAATCGAAGTGCTGCGGTGTGGGTTAGGTATCCTGAACCAGACTACTATATGGCACGAGGCTACTTATATTTGGCATTACAGGCACAGAATATAGGATTGTGGGGCGCGATGAGAATCTGGCTGCGCTGAAGAGGTGCGTGGAGATTGTGAATGCAATTACATATGTATATATTAGCCAGCTTGCTCCTGAACTTGGAGAGGTACATAGACAGACCCGATCTCGTCGATATATTACCTTTATATACCCCTAGGTACCTACTTCCCTATCTATACATTTACCCCCACAATGGGGCTTTATCCGTACTTTTGACTAACGGAATCCCCCACTCAGCCCACCCAGGAACTACCACCCCACTTAATCCACTCCTGATCTTATACCCAGACTTTTGCTCGTGACTCTTGGCACACGTTGTGGCAGAATGTCCTTGCTCTTCACCTTGCGCTTGCAACAGGGGTGGTAACTAACTCAATTGGCTGGGTTTGACGCCAGAGGGCGCCCAGAGGATGCTGTTAGACGAAGAAGAAGAGTGACGTGGTTGAGGACAGAGGTTCTATGCTATAGGATGGTGAGAGGGATGAGAAGGAAGAGGTCCTGTATGCTAAGTTAAGCTCCTCGAACATCCCACCAGGATTAGCGTGTCACAATGCTTAGAGGTAGGGCATACCCTGGCCCCACACCCCATTTCTGTCATTACACACAACAGTAACACACAACAGAACCTGCAACGTCACTTGACAACCAACAACTCCGCAGTTTTCCAACAACACTATACAATGTCTACCTCCGAGTTGGCCGTTAGCTACGCCGCCCTCATTCTCGCGGACGAGGGTCTCGAAATCACTGTATGTTTTCCACAAGCAGAAACAGGTGGAGTGGGGGGACTCACGCAGATCGCTATCAATAGCCCGATAAGCTCCAAACCATCATCAAGGCTGCTAAGGTTGAGGAGGTTGAGCCCATTTGGGCCACTCTTTTTGCGAAGGCACGCTCTCCCACTTATCCCACATGACGGAACATTTGATGACTGAGTTGGGTGTATAGGCTTTGGAGGGCAAGGATGTCAAGGATCTGCTTTTGAACGTTGGGTCCGGAGGCGGTGCTGCCCCAGCCGCTGCCGCTGCTGGTACTGCTGGTCCTGGTGCTGCTGCTCCAGAGGCAGCCAAAGAGGAGGAGAAGCCCGAGGAGAAAGAGGTTAGTTACACCCAAAGGCCCGCTTCCGTTAGGCCGCTACTAATTTCAATCGCAGGAGTCCGACGAGGACATGGGCTTCGGATTATTTGACTAAACAACTTTGCATTTTTTTCGTTCCACATATTCCTTGCTGTATTTCCTTGATCTGAGATCACGTAGATGGTGGGTTTGACGAAAGTAAAAATGAACGGTGGCAGGCAAACTTTCATGTCTCATTCGCACCAATTTTCCCGCATCTCCATTTTATTTCTCATGTTCTGCTTCTAGGCTATGGAGTTATAATTGGTTGGATGGCCTTGGTTTTATCATAAAAAGTAGTTTGGGAACCAAAATGCCTAAACTTCACGATATTTACATGTGATGGCTATTAGACCCATAATGAATCTACGCAATCGCATTATTTTCGCCCTCCTGGTAGATATAGTCTCTCTCTGTGGAGTTAAAGAGGATCTGTGCAGCTTAGTTAATTCCAGTCAGCTGGAAGACTTCACCGAAAAATAATCCACGTACCGACGCTGCGTACGAAAAATTACCCAGTAGGGAAGGCATGAAAATGAAAAAAATTCTGGGAAATGTCCGTTGAGGAGAAGACTACGGCCGTTTTATTTATTGTAGTAATAAGGTCAATAGGACCCCCGTGATAGGCTTGTGATGTTTGACAATCAGAACATCACAACTTAACGACATAGCCCAGCAGAGCAAGAAAAATAATAATTTGTCATCTGGTTGGCTTCATGAGGAAAAGCCTTACTTCTCGCTGGTGAATAGGGGAAGAAGTAATAAGTAATATTGCGAGCTGGATGTATTATTTATTTTAAGTGATTTGTTAATTCAGGGTAACGTGTTCTTCTTTTTTACTCTAGCAACCACACCAATGAATTGAACCTCATGTCAACCAGACTACTCTGCTACACTCTCTACTATATAGCTCCTCTGCGAAAGGTCATGCAGCCAGAATACAACTCCATACATACAACTCCCTTACTGGCCGTGTCCAGCTACAACCCATCATTGAACTTTTTGCCCTGGGGGATCTGCACTTGCTCCCACCGCTAGATCTACTGACAACGGGACAGCCAGTAGGACCCCCTCTACTGTTGCGTTGCGGAGGATGAGGTCCTTGCTGATATGTGTGAGTATTAGCTAGAGACTCTTCGATACAAAGCCTCACTTACGCATCTATCTACATTGAAATCATAAATCCCATGGCACTGGTATCTATCTACCTCTACCCTCGCTTTTATATTCGTACCAATGTCTTAAATACTCTTTCTTTATTATAGCTTTAGTTGATACTATAGTGGGCCCTAGCTAGAAGGAGCAAACTGCTATTGACTTGGCCCGATCAAGATATTGCTGTTAAAATTTTCAGATATATTGTCAAATTAGGCCGATAATATGATCCCGTGTTTGCTTGGGTGTGTGTAAATGGTTGATAACGCAACAAGTATAGGTAGGTCGAGGCTAATAAACATAAATTACACCTGAATAAAAGACATTACCCTGAACACTGAACATTCACCTTAGCATGCCCGGATAACGTGTCATTTTCCCTGGTATCTATCTAGACTTGTGTTTTTAGGTTAGCTTAGATACATTTGAGTTTGCTTACTTGGTGCTGGCTCGGGTGACATACAAACCCATTCGACGATGGCCCTAGATCAGCCTTCAAACTGTTATTATCCTAAAGAAAAATGCAATAGATCTAATCTCGAAGATTTCTATTTTCCATTTACTCTTCCGGTTTTACTCGCGCATGGAGCAAGTATCTCGTGTTGGGGCAACGTATCATATAGTATAGGGGCTAAATGACAGGTTAGCAACCGACAAGGATGGTTTCCCTCTCCTAATATACTGGCTCTCACCTACAGACATGCTACATCTACAAGTATGGTTCCAACACCCGCTACCGGCATAGGGCACGGCTACGAGGCCACCAGCAAGCAGCAGAGTTGGTGCTCACAGAATAGATTGGGCTCTAGCCATTCTAGCTGATGCTGTACATCTGTTGTAGGTTCTGGTGGGAAGGGAAATCCAGGTAAATGGAGACCTGGATGTGGCTAAGGAGTACATAGAAAGCAAAGTAGTGAGTACAGTCGAACCTCTATATTAGCATACTCTATATATGCATAACCTCCCTATTAGCATTGAGCATGCCGGCCCGAATTTGGGACTATGGCTAGACAAAACCTCTATAAACGCATAACCTCTCTAATCTTCCGGTCCCGACGCTAGGCCAATATAGAGGCTCGACTGTATGAGTATGTGGCATTGCTCGTTTGATACGTAGGGAAGGAGGTATCACCCTAGGTCCGGCCGCCGTGTAAGACCTAATTTAGATATTCCGGCGCGCTCTGAGAGGGGGTTGTGTAGTTAACTAAGGTGGTGGTGTGGTACCAGCAGGCACAAGAGCGACTTCTGGCCCGTGATCTTCATCTGGGTTCCGCGCTTACAACAACCGAAAGCAGATTATAAGAATTGCATTACGACACCTTTAGATTAGAGAGAGCGACGCAGCACATGAGGGAAGCGGGTGCGCCATCACCTGAAAAAATAAAACCTCATAAGAAGCATATGCGAGGCTTAATATTACAAAACCCAAAGTCAAAGCCGAAACTATAATATATTTACCTAACAGGGTATTCAGGGGTCATTTGAGTTACCCTGAAATTGAATAAAACACGGGATAAACATTATCTCGTGAATGACGCAATACTAAAGAGTAGAGTAAGACTAGGTATTCTTCAAAAATAGACAACTATATAACGATAGCGCCAAAAACTCCACCATATCAAATGCAGTCCCCCCACTCGAATCACAAGAATCCCTCCGGTACCCCCTTCGCAGTCTCATCCCCTGGCCCCACATACGCCTCCAACAGCGAGCTCCACCTGACCTGGCCACTCCTGATCCTCTGGATCTGTTTATACGCCCAAATATTCGCATACGGAATCCCCGTCTGTGGGTCTCTGAAGCGGGCGAGTTCGGAGGTGATGTAGCAAATGTCATGTTGGGGTTCTATACCACATTAGCCACCAGTAGGAGGGAAAAAAAAAAAGGGAGGTGGGACATACTCTCGCGCTTAACTGCATGGTTAGGAAATAGGGTTTCCGTTAAGCTTTCTTTGGTTTGGACTTGGGATTCTTCAAAGTTTTGGAGGATCACGAGGTTGCGGGTTGAATATTCTGGTTGTGGCCGCGGCGGTGGTGGGGGTGGGAGTGGCGCGACCTCTGCTGACTTGGTGGTTTGCTTGGATGGGTCCTCGGGGAGGGAGGCGTAGTAGAGAATTCCATCTAGTAGAGGTGTGTCGGTGATGGGGGTAGGCGGTAGAGCGGGTGGTTTTGGTTGGGGGTCCGTAGTTAAGCCATTTATGCTATGCCTGCTTCGAGGGGGCTCTACATATATTTGAGGCTGCATTGGTTGCTGCTGCTGTATTATGGACGATACAGCATTTGGAGTTATTGCAGAGGACGGCTCAATTGATTTTCCTTCTACTTCATCTTCTGTTGTTTGCCCACTGGTTTTTTTCTCAGGTTCTGGCAGGCCTTGGACATTCTTCTGAGACTTACCCTTAGGCCGACCCCCCTTATTCTTCCTTTCTTTCTCCTTCTCCTTGGCCTCCTGTACTTCCTCAATCAACTTCTTCCCCACCCGGACTAACCTCCCCTTCTCATCCCACTCTGCCTGCCCACTCCACCATCTAATCACCGCCCCATTGAGATTCCGGCTGTGCAGCGCAGCTAATTTTAGCCTCTGTTGCTCGGCCCTAGCAGCCTCGCTCTGTTCCCACTTGCTCAAACTCTTTTTGTTCATCGCCTCGGTCTTTTTAGCCTCCTCCAGCCTCTCCGCTTGGGTCATTTCCCTTTTCGGGTTCTCTTTTTCCTTCTTCTTTGCGGCAGCCTCCATCAACGCAATAGTATGAAGTCTACGTGCCTCGGACTCCTTTAATCGATGGTGTGTAACCTCGCGATTCCTCACCGACAACTTTCGTGATGAAGTCCTCGTGGGGCCTTCCGTAGGTATCCATGATATCCTCTCGCTCTTCTTGCGGTGCTTACTTAGCACCGCCTCAGACGGAGTCAATTGCCTATTCACAGTCATAGTGCTTTCCAAGTCTGCCTCGACAATAGTGACTTTTTTCTTGGACACAGTTGTGTTCCTAGGAGGCTTGAAAAAGGTTTCGGGTGCTTTCCGTTTCTTTGCTTTCCCGGCTCGGACTTCAGCTTGTAGCTCCCTCTCTCCGGATAGGTCCTCTTGCCCCTCTGCTCCTCCCTCGCCGCCATCCCCTCCCTCGGCTTCATCTTCATCCGATGATTCTAGCTGCACATCACTAAGCCCGCCTTCATCGTCTTCGACTTCAAACTCGACGTCATCCTCCGCCTCGGCAAAAAGTAACTCTAACTCGTCATCTTTACTTGCTTCCTTGTCGAGAAGCGTTGCAAGTCGATTTCCCGCAGTAGATCGCTTTTGTCGGCCAGCAACAAGAGACTCCACTACTGGTACCTCGACGACTTCTTCACCATTGTTGAGTGCGTCTATTTCTGGCTCTGAGATATCGGAGGCCGTGGGGTCGGGTACAGGGCTGGTTTTGTGTATTGGGCGTGAGCTGCTCTTCCTCCGGGTGCGTTTCGGCATTATAGTTTGTTGTGGAGTGTTGGTCACCACACAAAGGTTAGGTTTTTGGGCAGTCAGAGAATTATATAAGCGCTTGGCGTCAGGTGACGGATGCACGACAGAGGCTGTGCCTATATAGAGGTTGTGCGGGAATAAGGCGCTGTACCTAGGGCCGTGGAACGCTAAGCGTTTCACAGGAAAAACAAAACGCCTAAAGCTTCATATTCAACATTGCAAGCAAAAGTCTACCTAGCCTGCCCTCGGCTCAGGCCAATTGGAGGCATTGGTTTCATTTATGACATGCGTGCGTCTCACACTTACCGACATTGGTTCTTGTTGTGTTGTACTCTACTTGGCCAAAATCCGAGAACTGCCATTGACGTTTCAGATTCCCGGATGGTGTGTTTGGGATAGCCGGGGTCCAGCTGCAGTTGGACATATGCTTTACTCCAGCTCACGAACACACATACTAGACCATCATTCACATATTAGGCTGAGGACAATGCATTGAATGCGATGGGGGCACTCGTGGCGTATACATTACCTGAGGTTTGGATGAGACGTTGTCTCCAGTACATAGATAGAACGTTGGCACATGGAATGTTATTGGAGAGCGAATTGGGGGCCGCGTAGACCTTCCAGAAGGCCATACTGGGGTCATCCTGCAGATTTGGGTACGATGGTGTGGTCCAGAATAAGTAAACTGATGACTTCAGGGTTTTCCCGGCATCCGGCCGACGACATCGCGAAGACGGAAGACGGAAGGCGGAGGGCGGAAACGGATTTGGATAATCTTTGGGGAACTTGACAAACTGTTGAGTCTATGGAAAAGCAGGTACCTAGCAAGTGGGCAGCTGCTTTTTGGCGGTGCATAAATATATGGGTGGTGATTCTTCCGAGTGATTCACAAAGCTACCAGGCATGTGTTACGTACAGTATGTGGTATTGTAGATACAATACAGTAGGTGCAATGCACTGTAAATACATACAATCCACCATGACATACTTCCAGTCTATGGATCTGCCGCCTCATAGCCTAAGGCTCCCTTCGGGGGAAAGGCGTATAGACTCCAAAAAAAAAAAAAAAAAACAGTCTATGGATCTGATCTCGACCCACAACAAAACCGTATTCCTTGACATAGCGAACCATCTCATCTTTTGACTGTAAATCTACCGTACCTGGCGCCAGGTTCACAGACTATATAGGTTCACAGGCATCCGTTGATAGTACACTACATATGTACTTCCCCAAATTTAAAGTCTACAGCTCGTCTCACATAGTACTGTACGACCTGCAAACCCTTACCTCGTTCTTTTGGACGGCCTTGCTTGTATTCAGGTTCTGGATCTTGCCCCTCTGGTAGCTTTTTAGCGGTAGCCAGTCAGAGACCCTCCTCAACCCCCCAGCACGACCTACCCCTTCACAAACAGCCGCTCACCCCAAAACCTCCTCTCTCCCACTCTCATTCGCAACCGCCCCCGCCCCCTCTCCCCTCCGTGCCCTCGAATATCCTTTCTCCTTAAGAAGCCTTTGCTCCTTGCTTCTGGCCTTAAGCTTGCCCTAATAGTAGGTTCACTCCTTGACAAGTCTGCCTGCGCATGCACCGTTGGCTGCTTTTCTCTTGCTTTGATGCGAACTCTAACACTCTTCATTCGGAAGCCATCTATTTCAGCACCCCTTTTAATCAAAACCGTCATCAGATCTTAACGACCGATTACTATATCATTAACGTTTAGTCAATCGCAGTGTAACTGCCGTCGCTCGCACAGCTGTCATACTTTTTTCGTCCATTCCCAGATCTAGATTTGCAGTCAGAGCACTCCTCTTGAACGGCCAGAAGACATTGCATCTTCGACAGATATCAATACGAAGTACGAGTTCCTAATTGTTAAACTGGGACTCCTCCCAAGCGGACCTTCCGAAAGTTGCAGGACTACTGAACTCGGTCCCAGTAGGCTTCCATTTCCCCACAAAGTCATATCGGGAATTTTTTTTCACACTTACTTAGCTTTCTCTCCACTGGACTTTTTTTTTCAACGAGAGCCATAGTTAAGCTAGTTAGGAGGCTTTGCATCTAAAGTTATCTAGACCGAGGGAAACTTCTTAGTATCTTTGATCGAAAAATACGTCCCGAGCGGCGCAAGTATTTGAAGTTGTCAGACACAACTTCCTTGGACGATAATCGTTGTGGGACTCTGGCAGGATCTGCATTTGCTTTACCACAGCAAGTGATAGAGTATTTACTGGCTGGTCTATTTAATTGGTAATAGCTCGGATCCTGGATCTGTGTTTAGAGTTGTTGATAACTAAGTGCCTATACCAGATAAATCCTAATGTCATCGGCAGCAGACCTTACCCTAGGCCAACAGCTTCATCATCTTACACAGCAACACGCATCAGGATCGTCTTCAAGCGCATCTAACACCGCTAATACATCTTCGACAGAGGGCATCTCTAGCAGCCCGTTGCGTTATACGAACGGTGTAATGAACAGTGCGAACAGCTCTACCAGTAATAACCGAATGGGGGCCGGCTCCCCATCCTACGATTCCGCTGGACCTAACAGACTGTTCTCAAAACGGTGGGTGGTGTAACAAACAGCCCTCATTTTTTACCCCAGATTTTGACATCCTCACCTTCTCTGGGTATAACTGCTGACTTTGTCTATAGAGCCCGTGAAATTCAGGCAGAGGAAGGTGTTGCCCATTCGCAAATATGGGGTCCAGTGTCTTCAGCTACAACATCATCTTCCTTGCGAGAGCGTGACCCCATTTCCCAGGATTCACAACAATCCGCTTTTCCGGAACCCATTGCACTCCAACCAGAATTTGAGTCCCCGGTCTACCGGCGTGCCAGGGCAGGGACTGTGCCTTCTAGATTCAGTCCAGTAACACTCACGAACAACAGCCCACCACCACCACCTGTCCTCCCTACTACGACTCGACCTTCACCAGCCCCGAGCCCGTTCAAGGCCAACGCACCCTCTAGTATTGACATCCCCGATACTACTCCGATATCTGTCCCTGCAACAACGCCCTCGGTAGCATCAAGGTTGAGATCGGGGTCACTTAACCTTCCACCTCGTAATCCTTATGTTAGTTCGCTTTTTAACTCAGTTTTCCCAACGAGCACATGGAGTTCTACCACCGGCACTCGTGAAAGGAACATTAGCACATCATCAAATGTTCCCTCATCACCTGCACACTCTTCTTTTTCTCGTGAAGATGACGCATCGATGAGGACATTGGATTACCTTGGCTTAGCCGATACCCCGCAACCTACTCATGCAACATTAGCTAAAAGCACCATTGACCAGGTGGTTGACAGCCAGCGAGCAGCTGCCCTGCAACCTTTTATTGGAGATATGTCGGGGTTGCAGCGAAATTTGATTAGATTTAGATCTTATTCCGTTAATGCGAAGGAGAAGTACGCTGAGGATGAAGAGGAGGAAGAGGATATTCACTACAGCTACCCATCTGAACAGCACACACCCTCCGCCACCACTGGCTCAATGATGCACTCTGCAGTCGGTGCTACGTACAAAAGTATGGCTTCAAGTAGGCCCCGATCCCGGACTACGGGTATCTTGGAGTCACCTGTGCGATCGATGAAAGGTTATGTAACTACTCCTTCACGTCTCGACGCTATTAGCAATGCCTCGGAATTGCAAAGGGACTACTTTGATGTTCCCGATATGGTCTCACAACTTCATTTAGGCAATTCTCATGTGCGTCCATCAAGTGGGGAGGGGGGAATGATGAATATCATCGAAGAAGGCCAGTCTCACGTTGAGGGACCCACACGCTCGCTGTGGCTCGGAAATATACCGGCATCAACTACGATATCATCGTTAATCGCAATATTCCAGATATACGGTGCTGTGGAGTCTGCCAGGGTGCTCACGCACAAGAACTGTGGTTTTGTCAACTTTGAGCGCATTGAGTCAGCTATCCAGTCCAGGAATCTTCTGAATGGCAAAGAAATCTTTCCCGGGGCTGGTCCAGTGAGGATTGGGTTCGCAAAAGTACAAGGACCACCAGGCAGTAATGGCGCCCCTACACCCAACGGTGCCTACAACTCTGCCAGTCCTGACCCATTCAGTCACTCCACGAATGGGAGTGGTGCTGATGGAGCGGGTGCCCGAGATAATGTAGCTCAGCAAGACTCGCGCCCGCATGCGAATGCACTAGCAGCGGCTCTGGAAGTTCCAGACCTGCGGGAGCTGAGGGGTGATATTCTTAACATTGTTAAAGAGTTTGGTTCCGAACCCGAAGATCAGAAGAGGATAGAGAAAAATGTCACTACTGCTATCGAGTATAATAGCTTCAAAGATGAGATTCCTACTATCCCGGAACCTAGCCATAATCGTGTACACGATGCTCCGAAATTGCGAGATATCCGGAAGCGCATCGATAATAATAATTGCTCCACTTCCGAAATTGAGGAGATCGCTATGGGGATGTTGGATGAAATTGCTGAGTTGTCCAGTGGTATGTTCTGGCCTCATTATAGCATGAGAACTTACTAATTCCGTCCCTAGATTACCTTGGAAATACCGTTGTTCAGAAACTCTTTGAATTCTGCTCCGAATCAGTCAAAGAAGCAATGTTGGATAGAATTGCGCCTCATTTGGCTGAAATTGGTATTCATAAAAATGGTACTTGGGCAGGTCAGAAGATCATTGATGTCGCTAAGACTGAGACTCAAATGGGCACTATCATGCAGCACCTACGCCCTTACTGTATCGCGCTCTTCATGGATCAGTACGGAAACTACGTTTTGCAGTGTTGTCTACGCTTTGGTTCTCCATTCAACGACTTCATCTTTGAAACAATGTTGGGGCGTATTTGGGAAATTGCGCAGGGCAGATTCGGTGCACGAGCAATGAGAGCCTGCCTTGAAAGTCATCATGCCAACAAGGACCAGCAAAGGATGCTGGCGGCTGCAATTGCTCTCCACAGTGTTCAGCTTGCTTCTAACGCCAACGGCGCATTGCTTCTCACTTGGTTCCTGGATACATGCACCTTCCCAAGACGGCGCACTGTTCTAGCGCCGCGTCTTGTGCCACATTTAGTTCATCTTTGCACCCACAAGGTTGCCTATCTTACTGTTCTTAAAGTCATCAACCAAAGAAACGAACCAGAGGCGCGGGACATAATCCTCAGAGCACTGTTTTTTTCTCCAAACGATAAAGTTCTAGAGGAAATTCTCAGTGACCACGCTTGTGGGGCAACGCTAATATTCAAGGTACTTACGACTCCATTCTTCGATGAAAACTTGCGGAGTGAGGTTGTACAAAATGTCCGCAATGTGCTTTTACGACTAAAGGCACAGCCAGCTCAGGGTTACAAGAGGTTGATGGAAGAGGTTGGGCTGCCTACCCGGAATGGAGGACCGAACAATACAGGGTCAAATAGCCATCCCAGAGATAGTGGTATTAATGGAAATTCAAATGGGAGTGAAAGGCACCGCAACAGCAATGCGCAACCCTCCGCGGTTAATACCTCAAACTCCCAAAACCATCAAACCCACCAGCCTCCAACCCACGGTAGAGATTTCCAGAACCCATACTATAATGGAGGCGCCTCTGCACAATTTGACCCCGCTGCCGCTGCTGCTGCGGCCTCACTTCCCCGTGCGCAGCCCATGGATACCACCACTTTTATGGAACAATTGGCTCTGAACAACGCCCTTTACAACCAAGCCCAAGCAAGCCACCCTATGGCAGTGCCTCAGCTTCAGTATCAGGCTGCAATCATGCAACAAGCGGCAATGAGGCCTCCAGGGATGTACCCTCCAATGGGTTATCCAGCAGCGCCCGCAGCAACACAAGACTTTCGCGGGGCTGGACAGCATCCACAAAACCCAATGCTACCTCCCCAGACAATCTTTGGTGTACCGCCTGCTTTCAGCGTTAATCCATTGATGGCACAGCAGCTGATTGGTGCGTACCCATATTCACCAATGAATGGCGTGCAATTGTTTTCACCACCACAGCAGCAACATCAGTCTCAGCAGCAGCAACAGCAACAACAGCAACAGCAGCAACAGCAACAAACCCAGCAACAAGGCAATGGCAACCGCCGCAATGGACGGGTAGCTCCCCCTTCAGGATACCCGTATATCTCTAATAGTGATACTGACGATTATTTATAGCGTTAATTGGTTTGCTATGGTTGCACGCGACTTCGGTATTTGGTTTTGGTTTTGGTCTTCTATTCCTTTTATTTCGTTTTTTATTGAATTGTGACGATACAGGTATTGCTTCATTATTATGTTTATGTCTTAGTGTTTTTTGTATTGTATAAAAACGGGTTAAGGCAATATGTAATGCCGTGCCACATCAATGTGCTTCTTTTTACATTTTGCAATGAGGCAAAGTGGAGAAGGAGCCAACAGAAGAGCATGGGTTATGTGAACTTGCTCCTGATGAAAAAGCTGACGAGTCTTCTACGATTGTTTGTTGCCCTTATTCATGACTCAAAGGACTGTGGTCAGTTATATAAATCTCCTATGGTTTCTGTTTTATTAGCTTTGTTTTCGTTGCTGTATTTTGGGGGGACTTAGTTTGTCTCCAGAGATATCTATTGGAGAGGACTTTAGGCTGAGGCGCCTAGGCACAGCGAGTTCGTCCGTTGTTTGATTAAAAGTAAGACGGTCATGACCACAGCTCTGCAACCAAACTCATGACGCATTGAAGGCCTACTTACACGACGACTTGCGTTTCTTGGTTTGCGTTTTCGTTTCCTGACATTTGCATGTTTCCTTTTGCTTTTCCTCATTCAGCGCGAACCAGTCTCTCGTTTAGGCAAATTTTCGTCCCTGTTGGGTATCAACAAACGCGAGCAACATAGATTACACACACACAATCCCCCAGTCAGTCGTTTTAGGCGCATATACCACCCCTATTACTTATTAGATAGAACCACACTTTTGCCTCAATATTCAGTTACAAACGAGGTAGCCACTGCGGGCCTCTTGTACCACAGTACTGAGACTATCTACGCACATTATTTCTTATATATGCTGTCTACTCACTCACTCACAGGCTTAGGTTTAGATTATGGCCAACAACGTCAGGTTGTTTGTATACATACCCCACCATACCCCACTGGTGTGGCGTGTGGTGTGTGGTGTGTGGTGTGTGGTGTGTGGTGTGTGTGTGTGGTGTGGTGTGTGTGGGGGGAGGAGGGGGGGGTTTGTTGAAAGGGATCTTCATCAACTACCAAAATTACATAGGTAGCTCACAAGGACAGTTCAGACAAGCGAGCATAGCATTACATGGGCCCATCATTTTGGCAGACTGTTTTTGATATATAACCCCCGCTCCCCCCTACATACATACTCTACAATACGCATGTTTGGTTTTGTGTCTGTCAGATGATGGGGCATTTGCCATTTCGTCATTTACTACATACTCTACTCTATACTGTGTATATGGACTGGAGAGTATGTGTATACAGCATATATTCTATGCACGGGGGGGTGTGGGGTTGGGGGAGGAGGAGAAACTTGCTACTGTTACATTGCTATCATATCAATCGCAGCGGGAAATAATAAAAATTATCTACCCGTCTCACCATATGTATGTATGTGCCAACAGAACCTCGTACAGGGTCCAATATATAACTTAATTGTACACCATGTACCATACCATGTAGAGATTCTCTGGATATGATCTGGTTGTATGTACCCGGCACGTATTCCAAAAAAAAAATCATTCAAAAGTAGGTTTGATATCAGATACTTAAAATGCCACGCAATTTCTTTGGTAATTTCTTCGGGTTTCTGGTAGAGTTAATCCCGTTAAGGGCTTAAAAAATTACCCTCAGCTACGCTGAAAAGGTTCCAAAAAACATCCGCGTGCAGAGAGATCTGCAAAAATACTCGGTCAATTCTGGTAAACAACCTGTGCGCTTCTTTCTTAATTCTTCAATTGCCACCAGAGCTCAATCGAAATTGCTAACCTCCCTTATTGCAGAAGTTAATCCACAATGCAATTTCTCCTCCAATACCAACACTATGAGTCCCAACATGGCATTTTCATGTCTACTCCTTCCTCCACCTCCACCTCCACCTCCAACCGATCTGGCTCCGAAAGATTCGCAGAGCTCGTTGGGGTCATGACCCCACTAGCGAACTGCTACCCAGGGAGAAGTTGGTGCAGAGCCTGGTACTGCTGAGGAATAAGGATGTGGATTTTGCTCAAGGTGTTAATTTCCTATATTGACCGCAACGAAAGCAAAGGCGCTCAGGGTGCAAGTATATACGACGATTATTTCTGAGATGAGGAATGCGGCGAAGAATCATAGGTTGAATAAGACTGTACAGACGGTGTTGTTTGGGCATGTGGAGCAGGGAAGGAAGATCTGGCTAGTACTACGGGGTTGTGGGCAGTGAAAATTACTAGGGAGCTGTGGGAGAGGCTGGTCTAGGATGATGGGAGGGCGGTGGAGGTTATGAAGGAGGCAGCAATCAGAAGGTGATGATTGGGGGGTAAGATTCTTTCTGGGGGTGGATCAGGAGAGAGAGGAGGTGCTTGAGAAAGGAGAGTGATAGTGGAGGGTTGGGAAAGCATGTGAAGGCTTTGAGGAAGGGCGCAGGGGTTAGTAAAACGAATAAGAAAAAGAGGTAGTTGGAGAAGGCAGTGGATCAGCTGAAGAAGGTATGTCACATTGTCCCATTTACTTTCTGTGGAGCTACTGAAGTTTCAATGGAAATAATAGAAAGAGAAAGCAAAAAAAAAACCTCACCCACTCCCCTTCTCCGCCCTGCATCTTCTCCAGGACCCCCAAGGCATCTTAGCCCCCAAAACACCAAGCTCAATCTTCGTAGTCCTACAGCTCGTCACCCGGCTCGCCGGTCTCCACAAGCTAGAGCTCAAGCCTCCCACGAAGAACCCCTCAGCAAGGAAAATCGCAGATGAGTAGGTGTTGCCTCAGAGGTTGCTCTTGCAGGACTCAATGCCATTAGGGAGATTTGTGCTCGTGCACCGCTGGCAATGACTACTACCCTTCTATAAGATCTCACTGAGGAAAAGGGATCTAATGACCACAGGGTGATGATGGCCGCAAGGAGTCTTATTGGCTTGTATAGAGATGTAGCACCGGAAATGTTAAAGAGAAAAGATAGGGGGGAGACTGCTTCTATGAATTTGTAGGAAAATGGTACTATTGGGCTACGGGAGTGGGAAGAGGAGCAGAAAAGGGTCAAAGACCGCACAAGCTGGGAGTGGGAGCGAGGATGAGGGTGAGGGAGATGGTGGTGATGACGAAGATGGCTGGGGCGGTTGGGGCGTTGAAGAAGACAAGACAGTGACAACAATGACTGGATCAACATCAAAGAAATTGGAATATCCGACTCTGAAGATGAACAAAAACACACCAACATCCAATGCCCGGCCTACCATACCAAAACTGCGGTTCCATTGATTCAACTTGCACCTAAAATACACAAATCAGTGAATTAGTTCATCAAAGCTTGAAACAGCCAGCAAGGGAGTTTATATCCAGGGGAGCCCCTACCTGCTACGGCAACAGATGGCTGGAGATATGCAGCCGGGAGAGCGGTGAAATCAATAGATATGAAAGTAACTCTACCGGAATCGGATCCAATGACAATAAGGTTGGCAGCGTCATTTACTGCAGAGCAGGATAGTCGGTAGTCAACAGGAAGCCAGAGCAATTTCTTCATGTTGCATGTGATCCATTGATCAGTAACATACAAGGAATGAGTTAACATGTGTGCTAGTTCTAGATTGCCGCCGCTGTGAAGAGATGACTTGAGCTGCAGTATGCCGTGACTCGTACGTAGATGCGTTCCGTCATTAGAAAACTTCATAATATTGATGATGCTATGAGTTTCTATGATTTCTATGGTTGTTTTTTTTGTAGTATCCCATATTATGACGGTTTTGTCCTGGGATGCAGAGGCAACATGCTTTCCATCGGGTGAAAACACAGCCGAAATGACCGCATCGGTATGACCTTCCAAAACTCCACATAGCTTTCCTGTGGATGTATCCCATAATCTGACCGTTTTGTCCAAGGATGTAGAAGCAACAAGCTTTCTATCGGGTGAAAATACAGCCGAATAGACCCCATCGGTATGGCCTCCCAAAACTCCACATTGCTTTCCTGTGGATGTATCCCATAATCTGGCCGTTTTGTCCCAGGATACAGAGGCAACAAGCTTTCCATCGGGTGAAAACACAGCTGAATAGACTATATCGGCATGACCTTCCAGAAGTTCACATTGCTTTCCTGTGGATGTATCCCATAATCTGACCGTTTTGTCCCAGGATGCAGAGGCAACAAGCCTTCCATCAGGTGAAAACACAGCCGAATTGACCTCCTGGGTATGACCTTCCAGAAGCCCACATTGATTTCCTGTTGGTGTATCCCATAATCTGATCGTGTTGTCAAAGGATGCAGAGGCAATAAGCTTTCCATTGGGTGAAAACACAGCTGAACTGAGCACGCCGGTATGGCATTCCAAAACTCCACATTGCTTCCCTGTTGAGGTATCCCATAATCTGGCCGTCCCCTCTTTGGATGTAGAGACAACAAGCTTTCCATCGGGTGAAAACACAGCCGAATTGACCATATTGGTATGGCCTCCCAAAACTCCACATTGATTTCCTGTTGATGTATCCCATAATATGACTGTTTTGTCATAGGATGTAGAGACAACAAGCTTTCCATCGGGTGAAAACACAGCCGAATTGACTGTACTGGTATGACCTTCCAAAACTCCATATTGCTTTCCTGTGGATGTATCCCATAATCTGACCGTTTTGTCCAAGGATGCAGAGGCAATAAGCTTTCCATCGGGTGAAAACGCAGCCGAAGTGACCCCATGGGTATGGCCTTTCAAAACTCCACATTGCTTTCCTGTGGATGTATCCCATAATCTGACCGTTTTGTCCCAGTGTATGATAAAGACAACAATCTTTCCATCAGGTGAAAACACAGCCGAAATGGCCTCATCGGTATGATCTTCCAAAACCCCATATTGCTTTCCTGTAGATGCATCCCATAATCTGACCGTTTTGTCCTGGGATGCAGAGGCAATAAGCTTTCCATTGGGTGAAAACACAGCCGAATTGACCCCACGAGTATGACCTTCCAAAACTCTACATTGATTTCCTGTTGGTATATCCCATAATCTGACGGTTGTGTCCAAGGATGCAGAGGCAATAAGCTTTCCATTGGGTGAAAACACAACTGAATTGACCCAATCGGTATGACCTTCCAAAACTCCGCATTGATTTCCTGTTGATGTATCCCATAATCTGACCGTTTTGTCCGAGGACGCAGAGGCAATAAGCTTTCCATTGGGTGAAAACACAGCTGACTTGACCCAATCGGTATGACCTCCCAAAACTCCACATTGACTTCCTGTGGATGTATCCCATAATCTGACCGTTTTGTCCGAGGATGCAGAGGCAATAAGCTTTCCATTGGGTGAAAATACAGCTGAATTGACCCAATTGGTATGACCTCCCAAAACTTCACATTGCTTTCCTGTTGATGTATCCCATAATCTGATAGTGGAGTCCCAGGATACAGAGGCAACAAGCTTTCCATCAGGTGAAAACAAAGCTGATATGACAGCGTCAGTATGGCCTTCTAGTGTCTGTCTCAGTGAGCTCCACATTTCGGCCACTTTGGGTTCCATAGTAACCCAGGGGATGCTGGTATTTTTTAAGTACCTTGCTCGAATCAGGCTTGATCTTGGAGTAAACAAAAGTCCCGAATAGTAGACCTGAAGAGGTGCCATTTCAATAATTGACCTCATGTGCAATATAAACCGTTTGGCATCATATGCAAGTTCTAACAATCCTGGATCATAGTCCCCAAATTGTCCCTGGTTTCAGGTCAATACTATTTTCTGTATAATCTAATGAGCATTGTAACTTACAGATAGTATTTCCTCTAGAGTTATTATCATATGAGCTCCATTTGATACCTCTCCAATCAAGCTAAGTCCCTCCAACCAATGAAGCAAGTGTTGTTCAAGAAATTGCCGAATAGTCTTGATGTCTTCCTCTACTGCCATTGGATCCCCAAGTCGCCAGTGATCGAGCCAGTAACGGCATGCGTATTGAACATGTGGTGGAATATTTTTGTGTATCGTGTCATTGGGAATCTCGGTAATCAAAACTCCTGGCCCCCAAAGACCGCATATATTTTCCTGAAGCTGAGATATATGTGACATACATTTTCGAAATAGGCTGGTATGTCTCTCTTTCTCAGCTATTTGAAATCGAGAATCACTGCACCTCTGAGGATTCTGTAGGAAATCACGGAAGGATAGATGAAATAATCGGACAGGCTGGCTTTCATCTTCTGGGACATTGAGCACAGAACGCAAAGAGTCCAAAGTTCTTGAAACCATTTTGAATGGTACTTGAAGCAGCTGTGCTAGATTTCGAGCTGGCATAGTATTAAACATTACCACAATGGATCCAACTACCTGTCTAAATCGTCCCGCTAATTGCTCACATTCTTGATAACCCCGTTTTCCAAGAACCGAGTGCTGGAGTAGTGTTGTATATATGCCATCAAGATGCTCTGTTGCTGACAGGGATGACTTGGTTGCACTAAGGACTAAAGAGAGTTGTTCTTCAGGACCATCTATCCCGTCACAAATAAATCGAAGTGTTGTTGCAGCATAGATAAACAGCCCCGCTGCTCTCTCCACCAATTGTTCAATAATCCGCTCATCTGGCCATGGTGTCCCCAGCCCGTGTTTGGCTTTCAGTGACAACAACTTTTGCAGAAAGAAAGTAGATATATCTGCATTAACTATATCAAGCGAGATATTATGGAGTATAAAATCTTGATATGCCTCACCAGACAATTGACGAAATCCATCAAAGATAGGCATTTCCGGTCTACTGGTAAGGAAGATCTTGATCCGAACTGTTGCAAGGTCCTTGGCTTCTTCAAGTAGTTGAAGAATTAATTGAATATCTTGCATGCTGTCACATTCGTCAAGTGCGTCAATTACTACAACCAGTTGAATTGATTGAGTAGGGGCATTCTTTAAAGGATTAAGAATGAGTTGATTCCACTGCTCCCGTAATCCTTGTTGAAAGATGTCAGCATTGTTGTCGATGGCGTCTGAGATGGATGTCCGGAGTACTGGTAAAGTGTTTGCAAGCTGGGCGGCAATCGTAGTGAAGAACATGCGAGCGTGACTGATATCCTTTTTGCCTCGAGTAAAAAAGAAACTCGCTGCAAGTCTTTTCTTTTCTGCAAGCTCGAGAGCAATTGTGCGAGAAATTGTGGATTTGCCAGTCCCAGCCATTCCGTTAAGCCAGAAGATGCATTTACTGTTCGGGTCCTCACACCAGTCCATAATCTGATTCCGGAGCTCTACTCGTGTATCTTGCAAACAATGATCCTCATGTTGCCGGATCCAGTCACTATGGGCAGCACCTTCAGCGCGTGGCAACTTCGCAATATTTGTGCTCTGTTGCAGTGACTGTATACGTACTGGTTAGTATACAGAGCAATTTTATGTGTACGGATCAATAATGGTCACTTGCCTCAACTCGATTGTCAATTCCCTCAACTCTATTGTCAATTTGAATAACAGCCGTCCTAATAATGATAGTCCATAGATATTAGCATATACTATGACTTCAGTCGAGGTATGAGGAAGAAGTAGATAGACTCTTACATTTGGTCAGAATTCATGGCAAAAATCAAAGCTGATTTATGGCGCTCAAGTAACTGAAGAATTTGTTCCACATCCGCCTTTTGAAATGGCCACTTCAACCTCTGTCTCAGCACTTTTCTCGTCGCCCTTTGCCCTAGTCCTGGCTGTAAAATCTGAAGAATTCGGTCAAACTCCTTCTCAAGTTCCGAAGAGCTACTTTCGAGGAGCGGCTTCAATGCAATCAACTTGGTGGCACCAGGACCTTTCGCCAAGTTTTGAACTTGCTGAAATACAGTTTTCAGGGCCATAATGCTATCCATAAGGCCATTTATCTCGGATTGGGCATTCTTAGCATCCTAACCCCGTATAAAATTATTTACTACTAATTGTGGCACAAATTTCTTTGGGGGATTCTTACCTGATAGTATTTCCAGCCAGTCGACCAGACCTTACCAGCAGCTTCAACCACAGCTACCGCGCTTGCGACTGCACCTAGTACTTCGGCCATAATTTTCTATGTAAATATCACAATGTTGTCGTTGCGTTGTATTGTGTGTATCGTTGTGTTGTGTGTATCGCTGTCGTTAGGTTGTGTGTGTTGAGTTGTTTGTCAAGTCGACCCCGCATGGCAGTGACAAGGGTAAATGTGATCAGCTTTAGCGCAGATAACCTAAGAGTCTGGGAACGAGATCAGGGTAAATGTATTGTTCATGGCAATTGAAAACAATAGAACAATACCATTCATGCAAGAGTTGGTAGCCGACTACTATCACATACTGGTATGGCGTTACTATGGTGTAATTTTCCCCGCAGCATAGTTATTTTAGCGCGTAGGTGGATAAGAGACTGGGACCGAGATCACCAGCCTTGCTACTCCGTATAACGGACGGCTAAAATCTAGCGCTTTCTGTCCGGTATGTATAGCAAGGGATCTGGTATCGAAAATGATAGGGATTGAGCTTGGCATATGAGTAGTGGATTCCGGCAATTGTGGCAATGGTGTTGAGAAGTGTCAGGAAAACGCAGAGCACTGAGTGTGCTGGAAAAGCGTGGGATATGTCGGAAGCGGCTGGATTCAGAACATGCAAAAGGTGACTTTGGTAAGAATTTCATTGATGATGAGGTAGGTAATTACAGTACATAGATCCATCCGAGTCTTACTTGATTTTGCTGTATTAATACAATCTTTAAATATATCCGACACTGTAGGCTACCTCCAACACCTAGGTATCCCTTGCGATCCAGGCCCATCAACATACCAAGCGCAAACAACAGACCCTCCATGGGTGGCTTAACATTCACTCCAATCAGATGGATTAGGCACATCAACCAGGGAAAGTGAAGCAAGAGAAGCAAGAGAAGCAAGGGAAGCAAGGGAAGCAAGGGAAGCAAGCGAAGTAAGCGAAACAATGGACAGAAGGGTTGAGGCCGCAGTTGACACATGTACCGAGAAGAATTAACATAGCTCCGTCCGTTATAGAAAGGGAGAAATGTATAAGAACAGGGATATGAAAACCTTTACAATCTGTCCGGTACGTATAGCGAGGGGTAATTTGCTGGTGTGAAATCTTGAAGCCTCTGGTCCGTCCGGTATAGCAAGGGATCCAGTATAGCGAGGTCCGCTATAGCAAGGGTGGACCGTATACGCCTTTCCCCCAAAGGGAGCCTTAGCGGCCCCGTTCCCACACGCCTCATAGCCTAAGGCTCCCTTCGGGGGAAAGGTGTATAGACTCAAAAAAAAAAAATGTGCATAACCACAATGAATATAGGGTAAAAAGCTACGAGGAATTCAAATCTGATACCCCCAGCCTGCGCTCATGTACGCTGGATATTCTATAACCGGCTCAGGGACTCAAGACCTTACAACCACCGCCTTCTCCTATGAGCCCCTCAACCTCAATACCCTCTCCCCATATCTAGCTGTCCATAGGATAGATGGATGCCCCATAAGTCCCCTCTATAACCCTTATAAGCATAGAGCATAAGCTAACCTCATGGTGTGTATGATAAAAGGTTTGGGATGGTAATTCTATGCCTAAACTACCCGGTCAATGTCTTAACATATGGTATTAAGGGTGTAGGACGCAAGGGTATTACATTAAGGCTATATAATGTTGCAGTCGTACCTATAGTGAATGTAGCCAGTGAACAGGCAGGAAGAAAAGAGCTGCAGGGCAAGAGGCATCAAGGGCTACCGCAAGCGGCAATAGAATGTCACACAACGGTATTGTTCCCGCTATCACCACCACGTCGACTTCAGCTTGGAATTCCATCAAGCCCTCACTCTCACCATGGCTTCTGGATGCCATTACCTTCGTGGGTTTCACCAAGATGACTCCTGTACAGGCATCAAATATCCCCTTATTTCTCGGGAATAAGAATGTGGTGGAGGAGGCTCTACTCCGTGGAAAGCAGTCACCTAATACTGGTACTCGGTCTAAAAGTCCTGACTTCAGGGTAACAATGATAGTTCAGGGTAAGCCCCCGAAAAGTTTTGCCAAATTTATTGGATCATTTACAAAAAAGCATCCTACTCACACCACTCGGGGACTCGACATTCCCGCTGTTGACCTGGTAGTTCAACTCGATGGACCTCCAACAGACCCTAAGGTCTTTCTGCATCGCTGTATTGCTGTCTTGTTCCTCAGTCCTGAAGAGTATATAGACTTTCTAGCGGTATGAAAAGACACCAATTACGAAGTTTCAGTTACACTCTAGTGAACAAACGGTGCACGAATAGACAAAGGAAATTGTGCGGGGAATGGAGAGACAGTGAGAAGAGACCGCGCAATATGGGAAAAAGGGCTGAAAGAATTTGTCTCTCATGTGCGAGCATACACAAACAAGCGATATTTCGGACAAGAGATGACTAGCCGGCCTTGGTGGAGGCATACGCCTTACTAATTGCTCCGACTATGCCAGAATTGAGGAGAGTATCCATAGGTGCTAGTCAATCAGGCGGTATTTCAGAGACGTTTAGTCTTCCACGCTAGATCTCGTGACTTTCGTTTACAAGGATCCTGCCCAAGAGAAGTCCCCACTCGCTGGCGGACCGACACTGTATGGTATTACACGCAGTGAGATGGTGAGGCGCAAAGCTACGAGTGAGCAGAAGAAAGCAGCTCAAAAGCGAAATATGGCGTGGAGTAATAAGAAGGAAGGCAACAACCGGAAAGAGGAGGGAAGAGAAAAGCGGAAGCGGAAGATTTGCGTCATAAAAAAGGAAGCACGATGGCCGAAGTGGGAGAGTTTACGGATAGATTAGTAGCAAATGGTATTCTGGGCGCAAACGCAATATAGAATCTGATAAGGTCGAATCAAAAAAAAATTATATATTTTATTAAAAAGGATTGAAATACCGGTAATAGTCTTAAGCCCCAGTTAATATAAAACTCAACACCAACCACCCCACAATGGGCGGGCCCCGTCTCGAGGTCTTCAAGGTACCCTTCACCTCCCGGCC
>Ga0307514_10001166_pt1 | contig 35565 bp, 33 predicted proteins | sample 16_EM_MG_FD_203088 | JGI IMG/M metagenome (GOLD analysis project Ga0307514, IMG submission 203088) | Populus trichocarpa ectomycorrhiza microbial communities from riparian zone in the Pacific Northwest, United States - 16_EM | ecosystem: Host-associated > Plants > Roots > Unclassified | place... | reverse complement strand
CCTTCTATCTCGGCATGAACATCGAACGCAATCGGGAGCATCACACGATCGACATCCATCAGCACAGCTACATTCGGACGATCTTGGCGAAGTTCAGAATGGACGAGTCCAGGCCAGTTGCCACGCCAATGGCGATGAAGCTTCACAAGAGGAAGCCCGACGAAGAAGCCTGCGATCCGACCATATACCAATCGATGATCGGAAGCCTTATGTACGCGATGACCGCCACTCGGCCCGATATTGCATATGCCATCGGAGTTCTCAGCCGGTACAATCACGACCCGAGCAATGAGCATATGGTAGCTCTCAAGCGCGTGTTTCGGTACCTGAACGGCACGAAGGACTGGCGACTGCGCTTCGGAGGAGCACTCGGAGGAGCACTTGGAGAAAGTACACTCGAAGGAGAAGGCGCACTTAGATGTTATGTCGATTCGGACTATGCTGGATGCCCGGATGACTATAAATCGACAAGTGGACTGGTCATCACCTTCGGAGGAGCGGTCGACTGGCGATCGAGAAAGCAGAAGTCGACTGCCCAGTCCACGACCGATGCCGAATACTACGCCTTCGGAGTAGGCTGCATGAGACTCACACAGGTCTCGCATCTCTTGAACGAGCTCGGCATCCCGACTATCCCTCACGTGTTCTCCGATTCACAGTCACTGATCGCAAGCATCAAGAACAGAATCTACCGCGGAACTGCAGTTGCACACATTGCGACCAAGTACTATCTTGCTGCAGATATGGCTAGAGACGGAGAGATCGACTTGAGCTACGTACCGACTGCTGAGATGCTCGCCGACTGCTTCACAAAGCCACTGCCGAAGCCCGCCTTCTTGAAGCAGTGTGCTGCGATGGGAATGATCAGAATTGGACTCGGGAATAGCCTCGGAAATGGCCTCGGGAATGGCTTCGGGATTGGAATTGGGAAAGGCCTCGGAAATGGCCTCGGTACGCTCGGAAATGGTCGCGGGAATGCTATCGGAATTGGAAAAGGCATCGGGAATGCCGTCGGAAAGTAAATTGATTGGGCACGTTTGTTTCGAGGAGATCCACGTTGTTTGATTGGCTCCTCTTCTCCTTTGTTTACTGTTTTTTGTTTGAAACGGACGTGATAGCCGTCCTGGAGGAGTGTTGAGCTGATTGGAAGTACGGATATCACTATGCCAAGGACTATGATGTAACTTGCCTCTTTTGTAGTTAGCACCATTAGTCATCGATCGACCTTATGTCGATGCGACATGTCTCGTTACACAATACAATAGACACACCTTCGCATACGCCCGCGCACACTCGACTACTCGAGCACACGCCACGGTACAACATTCTTGAAGTTGAGGACGTAATATCCATTGTTGGGTCTTCTTGCACCTCTTGGAGAAGGTCGATATCGATTATCCGGCGGGCAGGCGCTCCAGACATTGGAGAATCTGATTCAGTGGAGTACAGCTGAAGTATAATACAGGAAAGTAAGGAACTCCGCCTTGGAATGTGTTATCGAGGTCACTGTCCGTATATTTGACCCAGTTGTTATGAGATTCAGGCATGATCCCTTGGTTGGAATCCGTATATTCTACGTTGCAATCAAGTCCAGATGATCAACAGATCCAGGGCAGTGAAATGGTTGACGGTAGTACAACAGCCCATTCGGAAGTTTGATAAATACACTGTCTATGAGTACATTGTGATCATATCCGAGCACCAGTCCACTAACTTCTTGTCCCCAGTTGTCTTCAATTTGTATACAGAATGGCTGTTCAAAGTTGGGAATTTTGAAATCTACTGATACATCTCTGAGTCAGGTTAATTTGATACTTCTACACATGCCGCGGACATGAGTTTCTCTCAAATAATGTACCTGTTGTGATACGGGGAGGAAAAATGGCTCTTTCTGACAATGATGGAGGGGTAAAAGATGGGCTCAGCAAGTAATTCCCCGTTTATCGGCAGCTGATAGTATGTTGACAACCTATGCAGAGTCAATATGGTACCAGCCTTGAAGGGTGAGATATGACAGTGTTTCCTCCATATAGTCAAGACCGGTACCGCGGACATTGTGCTTGAGCATCTGTTAAATGTAGTTGACTTTGTTGGTAGATCGATATGTCTCTTTCACATTGCCGATATGTAGCCGTGCAGAAATATCGGTGGTGAAATTGTTGCCGCAACCCATTCGCCGAATGGACTCTGATATCTGGCTCACAAGATGCATCTTTGGATATCAGAAATGGATTACACACTGTTCGATGGTTTTCTGGAGCTCGTGAACACTGATTGCCTGCCACCAAGCTTTCAATTCAAACAAGTGGACGGAGAAGTCCTTCGTGAACCGCATCTTGTCTTTCGAAGTGATACCATAAATCTCTCTCTCGAGCTGATTCACAACGCAGTCTGTATCAGCAATACTCCAGGTGGTAGCTTCAATCTCAGCATCAGATAGGCAGACCACACATTGCACACGCTTGTCGGCGGTCATGTTTACCGCCCCGTAAGCCTCTTCTTCTCCAGCAGTCTTCATTTGGTTAAGTTTGTTGGCAAATATGCTGCTGGGACTGGTTGCCTTAGTCCTGACTTCCTGAAATAGTTGTCACACCTGATGTTCGAATAATTCATCGAAAAGCTTGCATTTAGCAGGTGTCACATGATGGATTTCGCGCTCCAATTTATCAATTGCCCTCTGCCGATCAGCATCTGACCATATGGTTGCCGCTTGTCGGGCTCTATCCAGGTGCACCTGACATTGCCTTCATTTTGATGTAGTAACCTTTGCAGCCCAGTACAGCTGAACCTCCATTGCAGCACAGATGTTATGAATCTTTCATTCTCGTAAATGCTGGGATTCTCTTGCCAATAGTTCATCCACTTTGCCTTCCGCAGACTTCGACATTTTCTGATCTCGAGAGGCACCCTTCTTCTTGTAAAATCGCTTCCGTCCATCGTCTAGTGCTGCGAAAGATAGATTACAATGATTTTGTTGGCTGACAAGTAGAGAGAATTCATATACTGTCCGCACTGCTCCCATCACTATGTCATCAGAGGCTGTTTCCGCCGCAGTTTTCCTGGCATCCTGGGAGCAGTCAACAATTGTAGTGCATTTCACCGCCAGTGTTCTGATCATGCCCAGGATGTCTTTTCCCTGCCAGGAGCCGCTTCTCATCGAGTCGAATGGTTTAGAGAAGCACTGCAGGCCTGGATATTGTGGTACTGAGGTGAATCGATTGTCAAATTGATTCTTGACATTTCTAGCTTTCAGGTATTTGAGCAGCCAGTGCAATAAGTCATTAACTAAACCCAGGAGCAGCTGATGCAATTCATCAGGCTGCCAAAGGCAATAGACATTGCAGAGAGGGTATTGCCAGAACTGATTGCGGATTGGATGAACACCAAGAGTGTGCAGAACATCGATAATAGTTTCGTCCAGAAGCTCGGAGTAAACATGCTGATCTCGTAGGTTATCAAGTGGTTGAAAGGTTGAATGACCCATCGGTGCACCATTTGGAATTTCACACATCGGGCATGAGCCATATGAGAGTTGAGCAACCATGACTTGTCCCAGATGATCCCTGACCCAGGCAGCCAAAAGAGGATAACATTGTCTCTGGAATCCATCAGCACTATCCCATTTCAAGCAAGGGCAAGTGATGTCAAGATTGCGGAGTGGGGACTGCACTGTTCCAACCGCGGAATGCCATACCTTGTTAGTATTTTTGGCACCTTTCGGAGGACAGGGGATCAGCCCAACAAGAATTCATGAGCGCTTTTCACCTGTACAGCGGATTCTATTTCGAGTATTACCGATCGTGAGTTACAGCGGCCAGGCATGCAGGTCGCCCAGAAAATTGGTCAAGTGGGTCTTGTTGGATGCACAAATAACTGGCACAATCGTTGCTCCAGCAGGAAGCTGATTTTGCGTATCCCATGACCAATCGCCTGTGTTCATCTCGCTGTATATTGGGCAACTCTCCGCGTGTGCAAGGCGCACTGGTTCAAAATCGAGGTGTGCTTGAAATGGAAGATGTGCCAACAGTAACTGTATACATTTGAAAATATCCCTGTAGTATAATGTTCCGAAGATGTGCGAATGATCTTCAATCCAACTATGATTGCCGAGCCCACAATCGAGTCTAGAGAGGAGCTTTCATAGAGCATCTGCTGATTGAAGTGATTTGATGTTGAAGTTGTCCAGTCCACGCCTCAGATGTTGATCTATCCACATTTTCATTTGCTGGCTAAATGATTGACCCTGTTGAAAGTCGTGTGCTGAGTGAAATGGATGCCATGGATTCCATTGTTCTGAGTACTTGTGATGCTTGTTGTGCAATCCTGTTGCTTTGCCATATTCTTTCCCCCCCACGTTTTCCACTCCAACTACCTGCCTACGAGCCCTAGTCTTTGTTGGATCAGGGGGACAAGTCATGTCAGGCTTCTGGGGGTCTATCGTTTCTTCGTCAGGTGTATCTTCAGGTGGTGGTGCACCAGGTACATTGTCCATGGGTAGATGAATTAGTTGACTAAGCTCAAAGATGGCCATTCAGGTGCACCGGCTGAAGTCAAACCATGATGGCTCGGGTCGATCCCAACCTGCAGGTGGTAAAATCCCATCAGGTAATAGCCTTTCATTCATCAATATTGGTTGATATTGATGATAGTGAGCCTCGAGTCGGTTCTCGTTGAATAATTTCCTTTTGCAGATAAAGCACTTGACATGTTTCTGGGGAGTGTTGACCATTTTTGAGAAATGATCACTGAACAAGTATTGGGATGAATCTCGATGATGCTTCAGGGGGTGATATAGAGCCTCAGCGATATCGGTTTGAAAGCGAGCTACCTAAAGTTAGCTTAACACATTCACAGCCGCATTGCACCCCGCCAAATGCGGGGGGGAGGTTTCTTTTGTCATTACTGCAATCACCAAAATGGGGCCTTATACTATGTCATTGTGCGTTATGCCTACGCTCGAGCTTCTGAGCAGCTGATAATGAAGGTAGATTATTATAATACAATGAATGGGTGAGTTTCTTAGCTAGCTGGATGTCCGGGCATTGATCATCGAGAACTGATAAGGCTGGTAGAATGTTTGCTTCAGTAACGATCCTTGACTGGAGTGTGGATCATGAGGAGAACTACGATGTATAGGCAAGGAGCTCAATAGGAACCAATCACTGTTGCTGCTCGACTCACAGGCCATCTATTGAGTGAAGTTGCAAGGTCGTACACGCACAACTTATGTGTAATATCCCTAGTCGTGCTAACCTTCATACTGGATATAGTTCCCAGTGGGTTCCTGAAGATATCATATCATATCCCTTCTATGACCTGTAAAGTCTTCGATGCGTACGAAGGTGAGCATCTATCCAATATCCTTGTATGTGAATTCGAGCATATAACAAACAAAGGTGGGATGTGTGTGATTAAGGTTTCTTTTTCTCAAGGCCTGGGTTGGATTCATGGATCAATGGTGTAGTGAAATACCACACATCGTGACAATAGAATAAGATATAAGAAGCCCTTTATTCCGCCAAAGATCACTGCTACCTGCATTATACTCAACCATACTCCAATTGATTCTATATCTCATCTCGCATCTATAGTAGTTTACAACTATCTTTGTTTCACAGAGCATGTCGAAGAAAGGATCTCCACCGAAGACAGTGAATATGATGCCACCTAGTGGCCTATTTGGCTTGCAACAACGCGGTGATGACAATTCAGAATCACTGGATGAAAGTTCACAACATGCCACTCGCAGAGATGGTCAAGTTGGGAAACACACCAATCATTATCATCCGCCGCAAGGGTACGGTTACCCTCCTTCACAGCAGCCATTTCCAGGCGCTCCGCAGTTTTATCACAGGTCTCCATTCAACATGATGCACAGTTCGCAACCTACCAGCAGCGCAAGCGATGAATATCCAAGATCTGGGCCACCGTGGCAAGGATATGACCTGCACCAAGGTGGTTATGGCGGGTCTCAAATGTTCCCCCCTTCGCAGTTTCCAGGAGAAGGGCCGTCATCTCCAGGTGCACCAAGAGTGCCTCCAGGACCGCCAGGAAATCATCCAGTCAATCAGCCTACATCTTGCAGCTCGACTCCTCCACCTCAACCTGTTTCCGGCGCACCTGGGAGACACCCCATAAGCCTCCCGATGCAAACATTCCTGACACCAGCGGAGCCGCGGAAAGCAGATGTCGCAGGGATTGCGCACTTGCCACCATCGCCGGAGATGTCCTCTGACAAATATGATATAGCTGATGAGAGCGACGATTCTTCGGACTTGGGTGGTGAAGGAGGTGAACCCCTAATTAGCCTGACGCAAACAGAGTTCTCCTTGAAACAATTTGCCAAAAGGATGGGGCAGCCCAACTTTAGTGCATTCAACAAGTGGAAGAAAGTATGGGTGGCGGGGTTTCTCGAGAAGAAGCATCGGTCCATTATCTGGGCACAGAACCGATTGAACCAAGTTCAATATGGATACCTGCACCGGGAGATGGCAGTCGCAGATTTTTTGGATACATTCAGGAACTGGCTGCCATTGGTCAATTTTGATAATGCTTAATGGATTCGCTGGCAGTGGGTGGAGATCTTTTTGAAGAAATGTCGAAGCGAAATCCAAGAGGTGAGGAAAAAGGGAAGGCGAGTTAACAAGCAACCGGTGACAGATTTGAGAGAGCACCTCGGCAGTAAGGCGAGAAGGAACCTTCCAGAGTTGCCAAATACAACGTTCACAGTTATGATTCACTGGGTGTTGAATGGCAAAAATATGGTTGTAGCCCCCAAACAACTCCAAGCCTCATATACAGATGTGAGGCACTGGGAGGAGTTGGTTGATTTCATCGAGAAAAACGGCGGCCCGAAAGAGCCATACATTATCAAATCAATGTTCAAGTGCACTTTGAAGCAGGACGAATTGGAAGAAGAGGATCTGGGAATATACAAACATGGGCAAATGATCAATGACCCCATATATGACCAGATTTTGTACAACTGTTGCCTTTGGAATGCTTTCAAGTTGAAACTTCAATATAATGTGATGATATTTTTGGTAGAAATGATGAGAGCGACAGGGAAGGAGATTGCCGAGCACGTATTTATGCTGACAAAGGTAATCCCGCTAGCCGTGTTCAAGCTAGACGTGAGCAACTGCTAAGCATTATATGTAGACTTTGGAATGTTCTGAAGAGGGTGGAAGAGAGGGAGAAGAGGTGGGAAATGGGGAAAGGTGGGCAAGAGAATGATACTTGTATTAATGTAAGTTCTGATTGAAAGAATAGAATTGATTATATTCCATCCACATGTATTCGTTCAAATGGTTGCTTCTTGGTGAAATACCTAACATTGAAATGAATTTCAGGAGCGCCGGAATATGAGCTTATCTGCCCAGCTTACATCCAAGCAACTGAAAGAGATCATTGAGGACGAAAACAATACGGACAAAAGTGCAAGGGATGTTCAGGGGCAAGTGGAGAATGGTGAGGAGATCCTTGATCCGGAAAATCCAAGCTTAGTACTGAATACGGTTCCCAATACAATCAACAACGAATTTGAACACGAGTGTCTTGATGAAGCAGTCAGGCTGCTCAATGCGCATTCTATTCGCCAATCACCAGATAATAGTGTTCCCGGCCGCAAGTATTCAATTCCAGGCCTGCCTGGAACTAAGATTTTTGGGCCCCAGGTTTGGTCCATCTGGTTCATTGTGAGGAGATGGGTTGGGATGCTGATATGCCAGGAGCACTGGTGGCGGATGAAATGGGTCTTGGAAAGACTTTCACCTCGGTTGCAGCAGCAATGCTTTGCAAATTGGTGACTGAGAAAGTTGTAATGGGGTTGCCACTGTCCATTTTATGGAGGAATACCCTTGAAGAGTGGGTGGATTTGGCGCGCAACGACTTTCCCGGCATTGTCGGTGAAGAACGGGAGTGGTATCTGCTCCAGAGATTGAATTCTGTGCCCCGCTGCCTGTTGGAGATCCAGTCAACATCACCCCATGGGCATCCAGCACTGATCTCAGCCCTTGAACCAATCCTGGTGGTAACAATGCCTGGAGTGGCTGAGACCTTCAAAAGTGTTATTGACGAGATGACACATGGAACCGATTTCAAACTCGTCAACTTATTGCACGCTGAAAATGCGAATCTCAGCCTCAAGGATCTGAACATCAGTATTGACGAGCCAGAAACCCGATGGAATATCCACATTGTCTCGTATGATACCTTAACATCCAGAGCAAAACCATCAAGTAACAGCCAACTCTCCTACTGTGCATGGAGTTTTGGGATTTTTGATGATTCCCATCGGTATAAGACTAAAAACAGTATGGGCTGGCAAATTGCGATGAATGCGAAAATTGGATTCAAACTTCAAGTCACTGCTACACTGGGATTCCATTCACTCTATGACTGGTATTTTCAGACGATGTAGCTGTTTCCAGGTGTGCCTGAAGATCCAGAAGATGATACTATGATGGAAAAGCATGATGCTGAGGCATTGTATTCCGCTGTGAAGAGTTTGATGCATGCTATCCAGACTAAAGACGAAGAAGCTCAACAGAATGCGGCACACCAGATGATTCAGATTGGAAAGCCATAGACGATCAGGCGGTGGTCAGAATCAAAACTCACCAATGGAAAACCACTCGTCCCAGTACCAAAGGAGAATGCACACCTCATTGATTTCGAGTGGACTGAGGGAGAGCATCCACATCTGAAGACCCTTGTGGAGAGGTACACTTTGCGGGGTGCTTCTGGAGCATGGAGGGTTCATAGATGGTGGCTAGAATGTTCCTCGTTAGTGTTTGGAGACACCGAGGGTAGCAAAGATGTTTCTGGTCAATGGTACAATCAATGGCCACTCGATACTTTGGTGGAATCTCCGATTTTTTGATGGCTGAGACAGACATTTTTGCCAATGCTTGTCAAGGAACCTGCAGAGTATCCTGAACCTGACCAAGACGACGCATCAAGAGAGACGTTCCTTCCAGAAGAGAGAAACGACAATGCACCGCCCAGTGCACCTCCTCCACAAAAGGCAGTGCTATTTTGTCCTCTTCCTGGCCAAGTTCATTATTTGAAGTGGTGGCTAACGAAGTTTTTTGTGGATAATGTGGATATATTCCACATGTATGCCGAAATGGGCAATGATGAACGCACAGAAATGCAGCTCAAATTCCAGGATTCACGAGATACCTCCGTATTCATAACCACACCCAATCTGCGCGGGACAGGCCTAAATCTTACAGCTGCAAATTATGTAGTAATAATTCAGAAATGTTGGGTATTGAATGAGCAGCGGCAGGCATTTGAACGAGTTGTCTGACTAGGGCAAAACCGAGTACCACACACATGGTTACTGAATACAGGTCCTGGTGGCTACGATATCCGCGTGACTGATCTCGACGAACACTGTGGTGTTGCTCAAATGAGAGTCATGCATGGCTTGATGAGTCAACAGAACATCACAACGTCGATGATATAACGGATTCTGGAGGCTTGTAAGGACCATACGAAGCGGCTGACAGAGAATTGAGACACGTTGCAGTCTGATGAACCATTAATCTTAGAGTGTTAGACGCTACATCAAGGTATGCCTCTTTAGACATTCAAGCAGCATAATCTTCTTAACTGATACAAATAGTCAAAAAGGTTGTTTGTAAGGGACACTATACTGGAGAGATGAATCTTTCTCTCTTCAAGGTTGGAGTGAATCAAAGTTCTGACGTTGGAATTGTTGTATCTTGAGTTAGAAATGGCTAGAGTGGGATATCATTGGTGTTGATGTTTAGTTTTAATATACCATATGAGATGAAGTGAATTGATACACGACATCAGAAGTGACTCCGGCTGACCTAGTGCATGATAAATGGCATGAGTCGAATTGTGAGAATGATGCAGCAAAGGGCTTCAGTCAATGGTCAGTTGTCAATTTGAGGTGCACTGGTAGCCTGGAGCCACATACGTATTTCGAATGAAAAAGCAAAATTCATCCACTTTCAGGTGCACCAGAGTCTCTTCGGCAAATGTCATATGATTCGTTATGACAGATCGAGCACTGCATATCAGCCAATCACATTTAGCAATAAGAAAGTCTAGGTGATATTCAAGTACTTATGTCTGAGTATGAGACACGGCTTGCTTATTTGTGGCAAAGCGGGAGCTTTTGCACTCATATGATCGAAGTTCAGGTGCACCGCAACTACAACCTTAGGCCAGCAAATGCTGCGGCTATGCCACGAATATCCTGGCACAGATACTCCATATCGCTTAGACTGTCTTAATGCCAAATGGGATAGGCAAATATGCAGTGATCGATCAGTCATAATGATATGTGCCCAGGACTCTCCAGTGCACCAGTGCACCGGAGAATTGAGGGCATATCTTCATGACTGATCAAGCACTGCTTATTCGCCAATCTCATTGGTCAATTATAACAGACTAGGCGATAGTGATTACCTGTGTCAGGATATTTGTGACATAGCTGCAGCAGTTACTGGCCTATAGTTGAAGTTCCGGTGCACCGGAGAATGCTGGGCATATTTTCTTGACAGATCCAGCACTGCATATTTACCAACCCCATTTGGCAATCAATACAGACTAGGCGATATTGAGTACTTGTGTCAAAATATGAGACATAGGCTCACTTAGTCGTGGCAAAGCCACAGATTTTGCTGGCATATCATTGATGTTCTGGCACACCTCTGATTCGCATCCCAGAGGGTCGGAAGCTGAGACACAGCTCAGGTATTCTTGGCTCAAATACCCCTTTCGCTGCCAGGGTTTTCCCGGCCTATCAATACACTTCACCTTTAGGTGAAGGCGGCTCATCCCGCTCGGAACCTGCGAAGATATGAACCTATGCTTGATCTGTATGTTGAAGGCCGCCGCTAATATGCCTTGAACTGTCAGCTCTGTGTCAACTGTCCGTTTGAGGAAGGTTGCCACTGTCTAACTAAACCATCAATGCACAAGCCCGGCCAATTAGTAACCCCATTCAACTTGATATTGACTAAGTAGAATGTTTGGACCAATGCTTCCAAATCCTAAAATACCTTCTGCAAGTTCGGGCTCTGTCAAAAGAGCTGTGGAAGCTTAAGAGCGAGAATCTCAAAACACTGATTCTGCTCAGCGACTCTGCAAGATGGCTGGCAACTCCCGCTCACTCATGTACCGCACTTACTCAAAGAGGCCTAAGTTCTCAAATCCTTGAATCCAGACTTAACTGTATTCTGACAGAATGTATGTTTGGGCCGCCAAAACTTGTATCAGAAAATAGATTATGTGGACCACATTCAATCGAGAGAAGCTCAAAGGGAGATAATCTTCAAAGCTCGAGTTATGAGAAGACAGCTACGAAGAGTGCAATTAACTGTCAGAGTAAGGCAAGCCTGCAATCCTCAGTCATTGAATCCAAGCATAACCGTTTCAACTTTGGTGCACCACAATTCCCAGGAACTCCATGCATGCAACCATCGTTCCTTTGCCCGCTGTGAAATGGCATCTCACTATACATTCATACTATTGCAGAATCTAGCTTTCAACCCCAATATTTATTTCAAGTCAACATTGTAGTTGTGAGATTCATAATGAATGTGTGATTTAACGGTGTGCGATTTAATGGTGTGCGATTTAACGGTGTGCGATTTACTTGATATTAGGGGCAAAATCAGAATGTGAGTGAGAATTGATGACCCAGTTGTTACCAATCTTGGCATTGATGAGTACTTGAATCAATAAGATTACCCCGGAATCATCCATTGTACATTACCATTCTTTCACTCCGCCTGTATCTCTCCTTTGTGTACCAAATTCTCTCCCTCTTCCATTAACTACTGCAATATCATTGTGAAGATCATTCTGCAGACACGGCCCAGATGAACACCTGAAACGGAAGTTATACTTACGATATTGCCTTATCGACCACTAACTTAGCTGCAGCATCTTAATACAATAGAACATCATGAAAATACATGTGTCCTTCTGGCAGACATACCACATATGGAGATTCATATTTCTCCTTGCTCGATAACGAACTCCAGTATGAACCCTTCCAACTCAGCCGTCACTCTCAAGGTCCCAACTAAAACTATCGAGTTCTGCAGATTCTCAATGCTGGACCAATTTCTATGCTATGCGGTCACCGCAAATGCTCAAACTTTCATGCATGTTGCCCACGTTTAAAGGAGTCATATGCACAGGGTCATGTTTTCATTCTGGTTCTGAGTGCTTTAATTTACGGCCAGCACCAAGGGTAAGTTGATGTCGCAAGTTATCTTCCGGTGCGTCTGGTTCTATTCTCTATGTGCATTGGCTTTAGGAAACCTCAAATTCATGCATCTGTACAGAGTGTTGTTCATAGGAGTTGCTAACATTCGGCATTAGGAATCCATCTATGCTGGCGCACCCAACAATATCCGAAATTGCAACACCTACTACTGTCCTCGATATAAATATATACCGTTGAAGTCATCTCTCTAGAACCCTTCCAAGGCGGGCCTCACATTGCGTCCTCCTCGACTATGTGCAAATTCTTGCACCATTTATCCTGTTATTGTATTGCACCTAATCTTATATTTTCTGCTTTGACACTCTCTCCCACATTCTCCAACCTTAGATCTTTGTTACAGCAAATGGAACCTACGCCCAGCCAGGTGAGGAATCACTATTCACAGAAGAATCAAGAAGCACACCTAGAGAGAGCACTCGCTTTCAAGAAAGCAGCAAATCTTCATTGTCAATCAAATGTTTGCCTTCCAATTATCTACCTTTGTACATCATATTGCAGATGACTACTATCCCCAATTTGATGAATGAATCAGGACGACGAGACCGAGCAGGAGATCGGTGATGATGACAGTGAGGACAACAGAGAGTCCACCTTGTCATGCGACATCGAAGAAGATGATTTGGATCATCAACAGGAGTTTCTTCATCTAGGTTAGGCACGCCGGGACAAGTCATTACGCACTGCAAAGGTTCCACTGCCAAACAACCGGAGCTTTGCCAATACTGTCATTGTACGCCCTCCGCTTCCAAATTCCCGAAATCTACCTGCGTCAATGGCACCACCACTGCTCAATCACCAAAAGTCATCCCTACTCAACAAATTATCCGAGTCTGACTATGCACCATCCGCCCAGGCATTGGTGCTTTCCATCAAGTCTAGTGTAGACCAGAATATTCCACAACCCAACGCCAGTAGTGATCAGAACATTCCCCAACACCAAAAGGCTACTTTTGAGGTAGGGAAAAGGTTCATGGAGGCAATCGTATTCACAAAGACTCCTTGGTCAATATTATCTGATGCCAAGTACTCGGTGGCCGAAGAAGCTTGGAAACTAGCGATTGAAGCCCAGGATCATCAGCGGGCATTCCCGGGTGCACCTGTAGGTACACCATCTGTACATCAAATGCGCGGTGGTCCATATCTCAATATAGATCCGCAAACACGAGAAGCTGTAAGTCTTGAATTCTCTTCAATTCTCCTCTGTCAGACTTACGGATATTGACTACCCCCAAAAATATTCAAAGTTGAAACTGAAGGTTAGTACCATTCGAGGACAGTTGGCAGATGGGGCACGTCAAACTGTTGTCCGTAGTTACCAGTTGGATTTGGGCTCTGAGACTGAGCTTCAGATCAAGGTTAAGAAGCTGCTGTTTGATGATGCTTACTTCTCCAAGGTCGTCGATGTTAAGAAGTTATGGTTCACGCAAATGGAAGTGCTTGATCTCATTTACCACCAACTATTCTTCACCGCCAATAGCTTGGGGCGCCAGCCAAAACCATCACAGTATTTCCAACCTCTTGCTCCTCAGACTGTAGTGCTGGCAGCAGCAGCTATTTATTGTGCGCTGTCTGAATACGCCAGTGGAAAGAAGGCCACGGTTGCGTTTTCTCAAGATGAATATCGAGGTAAATCTGGCCCATCCCCTGTAATCAATTTCACTCTAGAGGCTACAACACAATCAATCACATATCAGCGGCCGCATCACACCCCCCGCCCCCCCCCCTGCGGCGCAACTCCACTAGAATAGGTGTTTCTCAATCCTCCTCGGAGCACTTCAGCCTAGATTGAACATCTTCCATTTCATTCAGCAATCAATTCCTCCTCCAAGCGCTCCTCTAACCCATTCTGCACTCTACACCCTCATATCCGCACTCCTCAGCCCGGGATGGGAGCTCTTCAATTCCCACCAGCGCACCTATAATGCATTCCACACTCCTTACCCCAGCCTGTTTGGTGCTCCTCCTCTGGGATAAGCACTCCTGAATCCGATCGGTGCTCCGCTCTGCCTGGATTGGCTCTCCTCAATTTCATTCTGCACTTCTTAACCCACCCTCTTTCGGCTGTGCTCAATTTCATTCCGCACTCCTACACCCTCCTCTTCTGGTGCGCCTCAATTTCATTCTGCACTCCTTGACCCACCCTCCTTCCGCACTCCTCAATTGCATTCCGCACTCCTACACCCTCCTCTTTCGGCGCTGCTCAATTTCATTCCGCACTCCTTAACCCTTCGTCTTTCAGCGCTCCTCAGCTTAAACTTGACGCTCTGCTTTTTCATTCCGTGCTACTCCAACGCCTTTTGTGGTACTCCTCTTTTCCACACAACACTCCCCATCTGGCGTTCCCATTTTTCATCCGAATGTATCATATTGCCTCATACCCCCAATTAGGTTCGCAGCTAGCTAACATCTCATTCTACCTGTGTTAGATATCACAAATTGAGCCAAACGACATTGGATTTCCATTTCATCCACTCGCCACGAACGAATAATCCGCAAATACAAGGAGCGCCTCCATCTTCTTTCCACCATTGATGAATTGTGTGTTCCTGCTTTCGTTGGCCCTGAGGAGATGGGAGATGGAGTGGATCACATCGACACCAAGTTTGATTGATATTTTTCAATCGCTTAGTTGGGTTATTGTTTCGGGGTACCTGGGTTTATGTTTGAATCTCTTGCCTTTTTCTTTCATTTCCTTAATGTAGCAAGGCACAAAATACAATGTTGAGGAAGATGACGGCTAGTATGATTCAGAAGTGATAATGAACAATCATCTATGCATGATATTCACTGTTGAGGGAAGTCGATTGCTCATGTACAGCCGAACAGTCTCAGATAATGCCTGCAGTCCTCCGAATGAATATCCAGAAGAACCCAGGCATCTCTCAGAGTTTGTTTGTGATTCCCATGTTGGTTCGGCGACACTCCCGGGTTTACCCAAAGTTCTCTCCCGCGCTCCGATGTGCTTTCAAACTTATCACAATCACCCCCATCATACTCCTGTATCAGTCATCAGAGATCCCAGTTACTCCTGTACCTGTTGTCAGAGATCCCAGTTACTCTGAAGGCCTGCCAGAATACCCTCCTGGGGTCTGATTCTCTCCTGAAATTGACGCTTCTAAGTTTACACTCCACATCCTCTCAGACACTCCTGGAGTCTTCCAGTGACTAAAATACATTTTGCTGATGTGAGACCATGCCCAGAATAGTACTTGAGAGGATCTTGAGAGGTTACTTGAGAGCATAGATCGAGCAGGCTGGGAGTGCACCATCGATAGCAAGTGGGAGCGTTGAGTCATGAACGCTGGGAACGTGCGGTCGAGTGCAATCAAGAGTGTACTTGGAAGCGCCCAATTTATTGCATCTGCATCAGCAAAATGTAATTTGGTGCCAGAGCAACACACACACTTCCCAGATACTCCAGTCAACATCACTGGTGCTCTTTAATGCTTCGAGATGCTCCCAGACTCCCCTGGAGATAGGCAAAGTGCTCCTAAACTCTGCAAGCACATTCTCAGGTGCTCCTGAAAGCACCTGCAGTTAGGGAGGTGCATTTAGAATGATACAAGCTTAGACTTATATGACATTCCAATTATGCAGCAGCTATGACATCTCTGCATGTCAGTGGGAGACTTCGAAAGTAGCTGAGACCTCTGTGCAACTCTACAGCAGATTTGGTGCCATATGCTCACAGCAGTGATTCTTGGGGTTTCATAGCCAGAAGGCATTGCATCTATCATATTCGTCATTAATACAGTTCCAAGATTCGCTATATTACAATATAGCACCTATTTTCTTGGTATCTCTAAATATATACATATGGTCAATCTGGCTGCAGACGGTACTCAACCATAATCAGATGATTACCTGGAGATGCCAATTGAAAGAACCTGGAAATGTACTTGAAGGCTACTGTGACAGAAAAATCCATTTCTTACAGCCACCGCTTATAAGTTTGGTGCAGAGAAGCTGTTGCGGTACGTCAGGAGTGATGGGGATACTGGGGATGGATTGAGTGACCGGGAGTATATATTTGGTAGACCCCAGGGTAGATAGACATTACTTCTTGATATGAAATGTACACTCTATCATTCCAAGCTCTTGCTCCGATGCACTCTTGCCAAGTATTCACAGATCCAAGCAATTTGTGTGGTTTCCCACAAACTCTGGCCCTGTCTGAATAGATATACTGAATTTGTGTGGTTTCTCACATCCAGGTAGTATCTCACATCCTTAAGCAAGACCTGCTCTTTCATCCGATTTCCTTTTGGATGACCCGAGAGGTGTAGCAGAGTGTTATGATCAACTCTCGGGTTTCTAGTGCTACAGATTCACCACACCATGATCGAGCGAAGATGGAGATGCACTAAACGGCCATGATCGTGTGAACTTTGAGACCACAACTGACATGGTTCAGAGACGCACTTCAAGCTGGAGATTGTGTAACCTCGAACATGCACTTGGAAGGTGTAAGCAAGCTAGTTTGGAGACATGCTTGGAAGCCTTGATCGTGTGAACATGGAGGCCATGGCTGAGCTAGGGTGGAAATGCAGTTGTATTCCATCATCCACAAGACTGGAGTACATGGAGGAGATGGATCTGGTGGCGGTAGATCAGGAGAGAAGTACAACCAGAGCCAAGAATCAATTTATTGGTTAACTCATAATTGTGGGAATGTAGAGCGTTAAGTACAATCAGTTCTACCAAGAGATAACAGATGAGGGACTGGATGGGAGCAGGAGACAGTCAATCTTGGGGTGATGCAGTATTTGGTGTATTCTGTACTCAGTGTATGTGGTATACTTGGTGTACTCAGTGGATGTGGTCCTTAGTGGTAACTTATAAACATTGTGTGGAATGATTCAGAGGCATGAGTTACCATTGTGTTCTTGGGTAATGGCAGAGTTGCTGACTCGAAAGAGTGAAATGAGAGGAGATGCGGAGAATCATCGCACGACACCGGGATATAAGTGCAATTGGTGTGCAGGCACATTTGGCATGTTCAAAATGCCAGATATGATTCCTGATCTAGCAGGCAATATCATTGCTTAACCCACAGTTAAGTCATGCATCCCAGCTTCTCCATGCTATGTTTATGAGTGATCACAAAGTATAAAGTTACACCAAATGCAGCATATACTGAGGGTAGCATTCTTCAAGTTTAGCATCTATTCATTATTGTCTGTCATCCCTTCAGTTTTACAATTATGAGTCTACCTCTGAATGAGGCTTCAGCTTATGACCTGCCTGCCTACCGATTGACTGCACCTGCCAGCTTGCTATCAAAGCTACAAAGGTATAGTCTTCTCATGAAATTCCCATGGTTGCGTGTTCACCATTCAATGAATTGAGCCACATCACCCAGCGTACCTCCCATCAACCGCCTTCCAATCGACCACCTCCTACTCTGTCGATCATTGCATGGAAGTGCATTACCATCCATGCTTGATCACACACTTGGAGTGTATCTCTAAGTTCACTTGATCATGGCGTTCATGTGCATCTCCACACTGGCTGAATCATGGTTTCGATGTGCATCTCTGAACTTGCTTGAATCAAGCCCCCATGGGCATATCTGTATTCACTCAATGTCGGCTTCGAACTGTATCTCTAAGTTCAGTCAATCATGGCCTCCAAGTTTTACACCGCACTTACTCAAATTGTGACTTCCAAGCGGGTTGCTAATCCTGCTTGATGATCTCCTCCTTTTGGATCTGTACGTTCCCTTGATTTTGGCCTCCAAATGATTCTGTAACTTCGCTTGATTATGGCATAAGAATCTATCGCTGAGGTTACTGGATCGTCCTCCTCAGGCACACATCGAATGGCTTCCCAAATACTAGCTGCTGGGAATCCTGATATACGCTGTGCAGCTGGGTAGCTATATAGATACATTGACATATTGATGAGAATGCAAACTGAATACATGAGTTTTAAAAATCGCTGAACAATAAGTAGTAAATATGATTTCCAGGCACACCAGCAGCATTCCCAAAGCAGATAATGTTTCTCCCAGCCTGCTCTACTGTGATACAACATGCTTAAACGCTTAGCGTTGGTACTCCCTAGGTGGTAGTTGGCACTCCCAAGCTTGATGCTGCTGTTTCCAGGTGTTCACATGCTTGTTTCTGGCACTGCCAGGTGCTCCCCTGGTTGTGAGCTGACTCCCAGTGACCAAGATACATTCTGCCATTGTGGCAGCTTGCTTTGAAGTTTGTTGTATGCAGTGTGATGTATAGTATCCAGCACACAAAATCACATGCATATAATAGTAATCTAGTTGACATGTAGGTCCATATGATGTTCATAGTACCATATGGTGAATATGCCATGAATTCCTATCCCAAAAATAGCTTCTCTATTGATTACCTGTTATGTAAGATCATTTCTCTCAGTAATATCTAGCAGTTGCTATATTGTATAAGGTTACATGCCAATCTGCAAGGCTGTGGTACTTTGTCCAGATTTGTGAGATCCTCCAATGAACATGTGGTGGTGGTTGTCATTGTTACTGAATAAAATCTAAACGACTTGGATATGACTGTATTCTAGCAATAGTTATTGGGAAACACTTCAATAGAATTTTCACACCTGATAGGCCATTGTTTACGTAGTAGTGGTAGCCAATCAGCATTTATTTGCTGGGACTGTGTCAATGAACAAGATCTTCCACATTTGACAAAGTTATTTGATTATATGTAATTTACCTTAAGCAATGTATCCTCCTGTAGTCTTCTGTTATACCCATAACTGTATATAATGCAATGCAGCCCAGAGCCAGTATATATAATGTTGATAACAAATACTTGACACATGGTATGCTCATAGTACTGTTTCTACCTTTTCCCTTTCATGTAAACTTCTAACAGAGTGCCCTTGGAGTGATACTGAAAGTAATTGTGCACAACTCGGTGTAATCCAGTATGCTTGGCCTGTACTATGAGTCATTTGGCAGAGGCTTCTTGTGCAATTACACTGTCTTGTCAGAACTTGCAGTAATCTGTCGGAGCTGTTATCCTTATTGTGGAAGAGGCAGCGCATACTGCTGGCCTTGACATATCAGAGCCAATTGTCACCTGTTCGAATCCACAGATATTGCCATCCTGTTCTGGTCAGTATTATGCGATGCTATTGACCTGGTCATTTCAGAGCCCATGAATTGGTGATTCTGTGTGCATGTGTAGATGCTGTAATGTTGACTGAGGCTTCAAACACTATCGCATTAATCTTTTCCTAGCCAGCTATTTGCTGTCACAGTCAATATATGCTGGAGCCACTATGTTAGTAGATTCTGCATATGGTACGGCAAGAAAATTCAAATCACTCACAGTTACTATCGAAGTCTATACATGTATTTTAGCAATTGGCATTCTAGTCAGAACTTTAGAATCATTTACCTATGTGGAAAACAGCATCACTTTAACATCCATTGTATAATGTCCTTCATGGATGCAAATGAGCAGTAAGAGTGTAACAAAAATTGGAAAAGACTCAGGAGTGAGACCTTAGAGTCAGAGAGTACACTGGGAGTCTGGAGGAGTCGAATGGACAGAACAATGAGGCAGCAGGTACCCAAGGTGATACAGCTGCACCAAAAATTTGACAGGAAGTCCAGAATGCTAGCAGCACAAGTGGTGGGAAAAGAGACACAATGGCTTGGGATGAAAGAGTGGCTGGAGGTTAGGGAGACGAAGTGGATTGATTGCCACATGTACAATGTGGAATGGGGCATGGGCATCACGGAGATGGCCATGAAGGTGCAGGCCAATCACGGATGATGCAAGGCAGCACTGACTCAGGAAGCAAGAAAGGAAACGGAAATGGAGACTGCAAGGCAGGACAGTGGAGGCCTAGAGGCCACACAGCATGCAGGCACAATGCAGTATGGAGAGCCAGAGCTGTGCCAGCTGCAGCAGCAACCAAAACCCAAACTCAAACTACAATTGAAACAGTACCCTGAACTGCAACACAAACCCAAACCAAAGCCAAGACCCACTCCAGCCAGAAAGTTAGAGACAGTCCAGCCTCAAACCCAGAGTAAGAGGGGACCCGCCCACCCAGGCTGCGCCCTGACGACTGGATTGGGCATTCCAGAGAGATGTCTAATTGGAAGGAGAGACAGGAGTGTACCTCTGCCCAATACCATGGACAACGAAATTGCATCAGCGATCAACAGAGTGCATTTCCACTACACAGCACTGGCCAACATCTGGATCATGAATGTGAAAATGAATGCACAGGTTGCTCTCATGGAAATAACTCCCCAAACCCCTATGGCTGCATTGGCACTGATGTACCGCAACATTATAATCAACACATTGTATCGAGTAGACCAGGAAGCCATTCACATTGAAGAAAACCAATTATGGGAAAGGCTGAAGGTTCAGACAGTACAACTCGTCGAGTATATGTGTAGAGGCACAGAGAGCCTGAAAACATTGCGTCATGACGTCCATCCTGAGAACAAAGGAGTGGCAATCACCGTCCAAGTGCGACGGCTGGGATACCCTCATATGATCAAGGAAAAGAGACAGAGGGGGGTGATCTCCGCATTATCAGTCGTCATTATAGTGGAAGGGAACATGGTTTCACTGAGACCAGCGAAACATGGCATCAAGGCGCAAGATGTGTGGTACTGATTCGAATTATTCTGGAATGTGGGCCAAGACTGCCCATGCCACTATTGATGCGGATGGAGACACATTGAGAACAAGTGCACCACCTGACCAGCATTTGGCAACTGCTCGGGGCTGCACTGCACCAGCACCCATCTATGCAATCTCATGGTGTGCATTCAATGCGTGGCTCTCTGTGCTGCCAGACACAAGAGAAATACCCTTATTGCAAAGGAAAACACATCACATTCAGCAGTAGGGGCGCAAAGAAGTCAGAAGCCAGCAGAGAAGAACGGAAGAGGAGGAGAAGAGAAGCAGCAGGACGGACCATGCAGTTCATGGGACCAACCGCAGTGGCAAGCAGGTCAGAAGTTGGCATGAGTGCAAGGGTACTAGAACGAGGAGACAATGGTGGGAGCGAAGAGGTGATGGCAGATGCATAGAAATGGGGGAGTGGAGACAGAGGATATCAGAAGGGTGGGGAGCGCGACGCGACCGACAATGGAAATGCCAGCACGAACCGTGACAGGAGCTGCGATGGGTGTGTGGACCGGCACTGACCCTGACAGTGGAATGGGAGTTGCTGTCCCCAATTTTCAGAGTAATCCAACACAACTGCACCAGGTCATACATATAGACCATGGCCGCACTGCAGACAGGGGTGGAACAGACTGTGGATGTGGAGTGTCTGAAAAAACTCACAGATAGAAAGAGCAGGAATGGGAATCAGCCAATCAGCATATAACATTAGAAAACAAGAGATGTGGCACACAAGGGATCCAGTCATAGAACAAATGAAGGACTGGACTTGAATGCGAACGCAGGTAACACTGTGATTGATGTGGAGATTAACAGGAGCTCAAAGAGACTCATAAGAATTGTAAACATTTACAATCAGAGAGGATGGGAGACTGGAGAGAGACCAGCAGAGAAACTGTACTGGCAGAAAATGATCTGGCAGGAGGGAGGCAGCATGGTGCCCACAGCAGAGATCAATGTCCGCAGCAAATGCTGGTACCCGAGGTGCACAGAGTTGAGGGAAGTTACATACCGGGATGAAATTGTAGATGAGCACAGGCTGGTAATTGGAAATCACGACAGATCCACTAACTACTGGATGTTGAATGGAACCAAGGGTGAATCGATCATTGACTTGACCTTGGCCAACTGACCGTTTGGAAAACTGACAATTTTGGTTGCACATCATACCACATCAGCAAAACATAATTCGGTCCAGAAGCTATACCCAAACATCTCACTCACTCTTGTAGCCGTCACACATGCCTCTAAGTATCTGGAGATGCTCTCAGCCCCCCCTTGAGCTTTGCGTAGTGCTCCCAGACTCTGCAAGAGCATTCCCACATCCTCCTAAAACCAACTGCAATAATGAAGCTGTATTCAGGATGCTACGAGATGTGACTATTAGGATAGTCAAATTCTGGAGCCGCTGGGTCCGCTGCACAGGTCTGCAGGACACATTGCAGGCAGCTAGGACCCCTGAGTAAGCTCTGCGGGAGAGTTGGTACCGTATCCTCACAGCAGCAGTTCTTAGGGTTCCATAACCACACAGCATTATATCAATCATATTGGTCTTTTTCCCAGTAACAAGATTCACTACATCATAATATAGCATGTATTATCACAGTCTCACTTTATCTGTACATACGGAGACCCAGGGTATATGGAGATTGAGTCAGTGACAGGCAGTCTATATTTGGGAGACCCCAGTGTAGATTGACATTATCTCATTATATGAAATACACACTCTATCTTTCCCAGGTATTGGTCTCATGCACTGTTGCCAAGAATTCGTAGATCCACGCAACTTGTGTGGATCCTCACGCACATTTGCCAAATGTTTGTAGATCGGAACAATTTGCAAGGTTTACCATAGCAGCGTATACCTTCATATTCTCTCACCCTCAGCATATGCTCCTCAAGGCAGAACAACTCCATATTATGAATTTCATCCGGATACCATGGAAGGTGCAGAGAAATGTTGATGATGAGTTGTCTGACTTGTAACTGGACTGTTTCGCCACACCATGATTGAGTGAACTTGGAGATGCACTCCAAGGCAGTGATCGAGTGAATTTGGAGTTATGTACTGGAAGCTATGATTATTCAAATGTAGAGGCTATAATCGAGCAGGTTTTGAGATTCACTTGAAGGCCATGATCAAGGGAGATTGGAGATTCACATGAAAGATGTAATCTAGTGAGTTTGGAGATGTACTCAGAAGCTGTGATCGAGGGAGTTTGGAGATGCACCTGCCAGTGTTAATCATGTGAACATGGAGACCCTGATCATGTGAGTTTGGAGACAAACTTAGAGGCTGCGATGGAGCGAGTATGGCAATGCATTTGGAGGCCATAATCAAACGAGAGTGGAGGAGGAGTTGCAGGCAGTTAAGCAGGAGACAGTAGATCAGGAGGAACTCACAATGGTGGCTGAGGCTCAGTTCATCTGTTGACTTGTAATTGTGGGAATGTAGAGTAATGAGTACAACATGATCTATCGAGAGATGACAGACTCGCTGAGAGCGAGGGACAAGCGATCTTATGATGATGCAGTATGCGGTGTATGCAGTTCTCAGTGTATGCAGTAATCCATCCATGCTGTACTTGGTGTATGCTATACTCGCTGTTGACAGTTGATGCTGGCATGGAGAGATAGAGAGTGGTGAGTGAATTACGTATTCTTAGGCAATAGGAGAGTTGAGGATGAGAACGAGAGAGATGAGAGGTTATCCCAGAAATCATCCTGAGAATCTGGGGATGAAGAGAATGTTGTGTGGGAGTCAATTTATCATCCCGAATACAGCAGGAACGAGTTCCAATCTATCATGTAACCACATAGATACAAGGTCTTCCGAACACCATCATGCAAGTTATATATCTGATTTCTCATATCCGCTCGTATCCTTCTTATCATTGTGATTCTCATCGACCATCTGTCTCTTTCTTGTCCACAACTCTACTATCATGGATGAACACAAAGGCCAGTCATCCCTCTGTATCTCTCAATGCCAAAACCATGAGTTGACACTTAGTACAGTATACACCAAGTACAGCATACAACAAGTACAGCATACACCCAAGATGGTTTGTCTTCCGTATATTGTCATTATTACAAGTTGACCTCTGAATCTAGCTTGAGCTTCTGGCGTTCCTCCCTACTTGATCAACTGCCATTCACTCGGTTGCCATGCGATTGCACAGATACAGTAACCTTGTCACATTGCAACTGTTGTGAGTCTACTTTCTGATGAAGAGTGTCACCACCCAGGCACGCCATCCATCGAGTGCCTCCACGTACTCATACATCAGCAAAATGAATTTTAGTCCCTGGGAGCCTTCAGAAGTGTCTGAGAGGATGTGGAGTGTAAACATAGAAGCGTCAATTTCAGCAGAGTATCAGACCCTAGGAGGGCATTCTGGCCAGCATTTGGACCAACTGGGATCCCTGATAACTGGTACAGGAGTACCATGGATGTGATTGTGATAATATTGATAACATGTCAGAGTGCCGGAGAGAGCTTTGGGTGAACCTGCGAGAGTCGCTGAACCAACGCGGGAATCAGAAGCAAACTCTGAGAGATGTCTGAGTGCTTAAGAATATTCATTCAGAGGACTGCAGGCGTGATTTCAGACTCTCTGGATCTACACAAGCAATCGATTTCCCTCAACGGCGAATACGATGCATGGATTATTGTTCATTATTACTTCTGAACCATACTAGTGATCATCTTCTTCAACATTGTAATTTTTCCCTCACTACATTAAGGAACCAAAGAAAGAGGCAAGTGATTCAAACATAAACACAGGTGCACTGAAACAATAACCTGACTAAGCGATCGAATGATATCAATCAAACATGGTGTCAATGTTATTCACACCATCTCCCATCTCATTGGGTCCGATGTAAGCAGGAACACACAATACATCAATGGCGCAAAGACGATGGACGCGCTCTCTTCATTTGCCGATTATATATACCTTGCGAGTGGATGAAATTGAACTAGAATGTTGTCTGTCTCAATTTGTGATAGCTAAGAAAGGTGTAATGAGATGTTAGCTAGCTGCAAATCTGAATGGGGGTTTGAAAGGCAACGATTATTCGAATGAAAAATGGGAGCAACCACTAAGGAAAAGAAGACGGCCATGATGGTGAGTGCAGTGTGGAAAACTGGAGTACCCAGGAGGTGTTGAAGGAGCGCAGAATGAAAAAGGGCGCCAAATCTAGGCTGAGGAGCGCCGATGGGGATTGAGGAGTGCCCATACAAGTGGAGGAGCGCCGAATGGGGAGATTGGGGTGTGGGGTAAGAAGTGCTGAATTCAATATAGAAGCAACAATCAAGACCGAGGTGCGCCGGTGAGCTATAAGGAGCATGGAACGGGGCCAATCGCATGCGGAATGAAACAGAACAGCGTCAATTTAGACTAAGAAGAGCCGATGGGAGTTGAGGTGCACTTATCCTGGTGGAGTTGCACCACAGGGTGGGTATTAAGCGGCCCAATCATGTGTGATGGATAAGTGCAGTGGCTTACAGAGCAACATTTATCACAGGGGATTGGCACAATATACTTCGTTATTTATCTTGAGAAAACATTACTGTGGCCTTCTTGCCACTGGCATATTCAGACAGCGCAAAATAAATAGCTGCAGCTGCTAGCGCTAAAGTCTGCACAGTGAGAGGTTGGATATGCTGGGATGTCATAGGCTGGTGCCCCAAGCTATTGATTGTGAAGAAAACTTGGTGGTAGATTAGATCAAGCACTTCCATTTGGCTGATCCATGATTTCTTAACATCAATGGCCTTTGAGAGATATGCATCGTCCAACAGGAGCTCCTGAACCTGAATCCGAAGCTCAGTCCCAGAGACCAAAATCATCTGGGAACAACAGACAACAGTTCGCCGTGCCCCATCTGCCAACCGTTCTTGAATGTTACTTATCTTCAGGTTCAACTATATATAGTTTGGGGCATAGTCAATATCCGAAATCTTAGAGAGGAGCGTTAAGTTGAATCCAAAACTCACACCTTGTTGGATTTGTGGATCTATTTCGAGAGATGGACCACCGGGCAATTGACCCACTTATGGCATACCTATAGGAGCACCTGCTATTGCCTGCTGACTATCCTGAGCATCAATGGCATGTTTTCAAGCTTCTTCAATCATTGATTACTTTTCATCGGATATCATTGGCCAAGGAGTCATCGTGAATATAATCGCCTTCATGAAATATTTTGCTACCTCAAACGTAGCCTTTTGGTATTGGAGAACGTTCTGACCTGCATAGGCCTTGGGTTGTGGAACAATTTGCTCTCCACTAGACTTGCGTAGAGGCAGAGCCTGGGTGGATGGTGCATGGTTAGACATGGATAAGTTGTTAAAGAAGGATAACTTTTGGCGTTTGAGCAGTGTTGGTGCCATTGCCCTAGCTGTATGTGTGGAATTTGTATGCGGTGGGTGTGCAATAACAATATCGGCACATCCGTGTTTCTTCAGCTGTGGAACCCTTGTAGTTCGTAACATCTTGTCCCAGTGTACCTGGCCTAGAAGCAGGACCTTGCGTTGGCAATCCACATCATCATCTTTGATGTCAGACGTCAAGGTGGAGTCTCTGGGGTCATCACTTTTGTTATTAATGAGCTCCTGATTGGAATCGTCATCCTGCTTCAATAATGAAATCGGGGACATTAGACATTAATAACGCAATGCACAATGCATGATGAAGGTTAATTAAAAGATAAACATATCATGAACAACAGATATTGGCTCCTTTCTTGAATGCCAATGCTCTCTCAAGGTGTACTTCTTGATTCCTCACCTGGCTGCGCGTAGGTTCCATTTGTGGCAATGAAGATCCAAAGTTGGGGAATATGGGAGAGAATGTATAAGCAGTAAATATAAGATTAACTGCAATACAATGTCAGAAAAAATGGAGCAAGAAGTTGCACATAGTCAAGGAGGATGCAATTCGAGGCGCGCCTTGCAGGGCTGTGGAGAAATGACTTCAATTGTTCAAATTAACATCATGGATGGCAGTCTGGTGTTGCGATATGGGATGTTGTCAGGCCCACCAGAATCGACAGGATTCCATGTCAGGTGAGGCGGAACAGATGGATTCCGAAGCCCTAATATCAGAATCTCCCATCAACAACACTCCGGATGAATACAAGATATATAGGTTGGCTGGAGCCAACGCACATAGAATAGTACCAGACGTAGAAGAAGAAAACTCACGACATTAACTAACCCTTAGTGCTGGCCAAATGGACTACTGAGAACCTAAATGAAAACATGTGCACCTGCATATCACTGTCTAAATCTAGTCACTATGGGTGAAGATTAAAGCATTTGAGGTGACTGCATGGCATAGATTTGGTGCGGCATTCAAAATCTACAGAACCCGATAGATTTGGGACCTTGAGAGTGACGGCTGAGTTGGATGGGTATATACTGAGTTTGTGATCGATCAAGGAGAAACATGAATCTCTGTATGTGATATATCTGCCAAAAGAACACACCAATTTTATTAGTAGGCTGTTGTATTAGGATGCGGAAGCTAAGTTGGAGATCGACAAGGCAATATCGTAAGCATAACTTCCCTGTCATGCGTTTATCTGGGTCGTGTCTGCAGAATAATGTTCACAACAATGTTGCACTGAACGGAGGAGAGAGAGAATTTGGATTACCAAGGAGAGATACACGCTCAGAGAAAGAATGGTAAGGTATGATAGCTTATTCAGGGGGTAATCGTATTGATTCAAGCACTTGGCGATAGGAACATTGCTAACAAATTGGTCATGAATACTTACTTTCATTCCGATTGTGCACCAAATCTCTTGTACGCTCGACACCGTTAAATAACATATCCATTGCGAGTCTTACCGCTACAATGTTGACTTCAATTAATGTTGGGGTTCAAAGCGATATGCTACAATGGAATAAATGCGTAGTGAGACATCATCTCACAGCGGGGAGAGGAATGATGATTGCATGCAAACAGTTCTGCAAATTGAGTTGCACCGAAGTTTAAATGGTTATGCTTGGATTCAATGGCTAAGGATTGCTTGTTCCCCTGACTCTGACAGTAAATTGCACTCTTCGAAGCCAATTTTTCTTAACGTGAGGTTTCATGTTTCTCTCTCTTTGGACTTCACTCTTGATGGAAATTGGTTCTCATAATCCATTTTCAGATACGAGTTTTGGCGGCCCAAACTTACAAGTTTGTCAGAATTTAGTTAAGTCGGCATTCAAAGCATTGAGAACTTAGACTTCATTGAGTTAGTACGGTATATGGGGTAGCAGGAGTTGCCGGCCATCTTGCAGAGTTCCTCAACAGAATCTGTCTTTTGAAATTCCCGGTCTGAAGCTCCGGCTCATTTTACAGAGCCTCAACATGCAGAAGCTATTCTAGGATTTGGAAGGATAGGTCCAAGCATACTACTTAGTCAATATCGTGATAGGTGGGGTTACTAATTGGCTTGGTCTGTGCATTTATGATTCAGTTGTTCAGGCCGACCTTCCTCCAATGCACAGGTTGACACAGAGCTGACCGCTAAAGGCGTTGTAGTGGCGGCATTCATGTCCCAATCAAGCATAGATGGAGATATCAGCAGAGGCGGAGCGGGATGAGCTGCCTGTACCTAAACGGGATTTGTTTTGATTGATAACACTCTGTGTGCAATGTGTCCACTGATTCAAAGTCGATGATAACATGATGAGAATGAAGGAAATTGGAATATATAGTGCACTACAGTCTGGGATACATGTGCTTCTGTGGCGTATTTGTCACCGTCGCAGCAAGCCTGGGCCGGAATGATACATCCATAATGAGTCGCAGCTTCTCACTGTCGGCGTCATACAAACCGAAGAACAACATTCAGAACTGGATGGTAGATTTTAGTTGTGCCAGAACTTCAATCAAAGGTCTGGAAATACCCAGCAGGGATATGTGCAGCTTAACCATGAATACCTGAGCCATTTGTGAGTATCCGACACTCTAGAATGCGGATCTTGAGTGTTTCCGAACTTCAATGATATGCTACCAAAAGCTGGAACTTTGCTATGCATAAGTGAGCCAATGTTTCATATTCTGACAGCAGTACTCAAAGTCACCTAGACTGACATAATTGGTACTGTGATTGGCAAATATACAGTAATCGATCAGTTATATGGATATGTACTCAAGCCTTTCTGGTGCACCAGAACTTCGATCAAATGTCGGCAAATGCTGCGCCTTTGCCATAAATATGCGAGCCGTGTATCATATTCTAACCGAAGTACTCAAGGTCACCTTCAGTGTCTCAGTGCCCAATGGGGTTGGCCAATGTGCAGTGCTGGAGCTGTCATTACACAACTCCTAACATATGCAGAGGATTCTCTGGCACACCTGAATTTCAATCATATGACAGAAAATGCGGTGGTGTTGCAATGAATCTGTCAGCCAGTGTCTCGCATTCTGACATAGCAACTGAATATTGCCTCGCCTGACATTATTGTCAAATGCAATTGGGAACTATGCAGTGGTTGATCTGGTGTCACGAGACTCATGACAGATTGCGAGGATTTCCAGATGGACCTAATGGTGGTTGAATTACTTTTGTTTTCCATTGCATTAACTTTGAAATGCGTACGTGGCCTCATGCTCCCAGTTCACCACAATGTCGGAACTGGCAAATGATTCGAAGCCCATTTCTGCATCATGGTGAACATTGACCTTATGCCATTAATCGTGAGAGAGGCCAGCCGGGAATCTGTAATCTAGCTTGCCAATTGACTTTATCTCATATTTGTCATTATCAATAATCAAGAACCCCAATGAAATCCCCCTCAAACATTTCCATCATCTGATGATTGATTTGCTTCAAAAATGACATAGAGAAATGATTTACCTATGCAGTATAGCAGTGTGTTTTACAAACGACCTGTTTGACTATTTGTATAAGTTATGATTATGGTGGGTGACTGTCTTAAGAGGCATAACTTGATGAGTCATCCTAACAATCTAAGATGATCATTCATTAGACTGCAATGTGTCTCCATTCACTGCCAGCTGCTTCGTATGGTTGTTACGAGATTCCACAATGCATTAAATTGTCATCGTTTTGATATTTGGTCAGCTCATCAAGCCGTGCAGGACTCAGATTTGCACAGCTCTAGAGTCTTGATGGAAATTACTTCTGCAGTTATCATAGCCACCAGAACCCGTATTCAGTAACCATGATTGTGATGCTCCATTGTGTCCTAGCCAGACAACTCATGCAAATTCCTGGCACTGCTTATTCCATACCTTGAACTTTTGAGATATCACTGCATGGTTCCCTGCTATAAGATTTCGGCTGGTCCCGCCCACTTTGGGAGTGGTTACTAATCCAGAGGGACTTTATGAATTCTGGAATTTGGGCTGCATTTCTGTGTGTTCATCATTGCCTATTTCTGCGTACATGTGGATTATATCCACATGATCCGCAAAATACTTAGTTAACCAGCACTTCAAATAATGAACTTGGCCAGAAAGTGGACAAAATGGTACCACCTTTTGTGGAGGTGGTGCACCTTGCAGCGCGTTTTCATTTCTATCTTGTTCTGGAAGAAGCGCCGCTCTTGATTGGTCGTCCTGGTCAGGTTCGGGATACTCCCCAGGTTTCTTCACAACCACTGATAGAAATCTCCCTCTCAGCCATTGGAAAACTGGAAAATCAACCAAAGAATTGAGTGGCCATTCATCGTACGATTGTTCCGCAACGTCATTGCCATTCTCGGTGTCTCCCTGCACTAATGAGTAACATACTAGACACCATCTATATACCCTCCATGCTCCTGAAGTACCCCGTGAAGTGTATCTCTCCACAGGAGTCTTCAGCTATGCTTGCTCGTCCTCGGTCCACTCAAAATGAATACGGTGTATATTGTCCATTGTTATCCGAACAAGTGGTTTTCCATTGGCTTGTTTTGATTCCGACCACCTGGTGATCGTGCAAGGGCATGCAATCTGTATCATCTGGTGCGCCGCATCCTGTTGACCTTCTTTGTTTTTTGTCCGGATGTCAAGCATAAAACTCTTCACAGCGGAATACAATGCCTCAGCACTATACTTCTCTATCACAGTTTCATCTTTTGGATCATCAGGCGCACCCGATAACAGCCACATTGTCTGATAACACCAGACATAGAGTGAATGGAATACTGGCAGAGATGTAACTTGAAGTTTGAATCCAAAATTCGCATTCATCGCAATTTGCCAGCGCACACTGTTCTTTGTCTTGTACCGATGGGATCCATCAAAAATCCCAAGACTCCATGAACAGTAGGAGGGTTGGCCGTTGCTTGATGGTTTCACACTAGATGTTTAGGTATCATATGACACAAGGCGCATATTCCATCAGTGATGCGGCTTGTCAATACTGCTGATCGGATTCATGTGGGTGACATTTGCATTTATGGCATGCAGCAAGTTTCCCAGTTTGAAATAGGTTGGATTTGTCATATCTTTGATGACACTCTTGAACATCTCTGCCACTCCGGGCATTGTAGCCACCAGGATTGGTTCAAGGACTGACACAAGTGCTGGATACCAATGAGGTGGTGTTGTCTGTATCTCCAACAGGCAGTGTGGCACAGAATTTATTCTCAGGAGCAGACACCACTCCCATGCTTCACCCACAATGCAGGGAGAGTCATTGTGCGCCAAAATCCCTCACTCTACAAGGATATTCCCCCATAAAATAGACAGTGGCAACTCCATTACAACTTTCTCAGTCACCAATTTGCAAAGCATTGCCGCTGCAACCGAGGTGAAAGTCTTTCCAGGATCGATTTTGTCTGCCACCAGTGCTCCTGGCATATCAGTATCCCAAACCCAATATCTCATGTTAATACACATGGCCCACACTTCATGTGCCAGAAACTTAGTTCTGGACAGGCCTGGAATTGATTACGTTTGGCCTGGAACTCGGTCATCTGTTGATTGATGAATAAGATGGGCATTCAGTACCCTAACAGCGTCATCAATACACTCGTGCTCAAATTCATTCTTGATTGTCCCGAGACCTGTATTCAATACTGAGCTTATATTTGCTGCATCGAGGACCTCCTCACCATCCTCCACATACTTCTGAACCTCCCTTGTACCATTCCCTGTGATCTTTTCATCCTAAATGATCTCTTTCAGTTGCTCAGATATAAGCTGGGGAGATGGGGTTATATTTTGGCGCTCAGGAAATTCATCGCAATGTTCGATATGTCACGGCCAAGCAACCTTTGAAACGAATATATATATGGATGTAATACAATCAATTCTATTCTTTCAATTAGAACTTCCATTAATACAAGTATTATACTCTTGCCAACCATTCTCCTCTCCCTCCTCTCTTCCACCCTCTTCAGAACCTTCCTAAGCCAATATATAATGGTTAGCAGTGGCGCACATCTCACCTTAACACGGCTAGCGGAGATTACGTTTGTCAGTCTAATTCCGTGCTCGGCAATCACATTCCCTGTAGCTCTCGCAATTTCAACCAAAAATACTTTTCGATTGTGTCCAATTTTCAACATGGAAGCCTTTGAAAGGCAACAGTTGTACAAAATCTGGCCATATATGGGGTCCATTATCACTTGCCCATTTGTAAATAATCCCATATACTCTTCTTCCAATTCGTTCTGCTCCAAGGTGCACTTGAAGATCAATGTCGTAATGAATGCCTTCTTTGGGCCTCCATTTTTTTCCATGAAATCAATCAGCTCCTCCCAGTGCCTTATATCTGTATATGAGGCTTGGTTTTGATTGGGTGCTAGAAGGTAATCCTTGCCATTCGACACCCAGCAAATCACAACTATGAAAGTTATATTTGGCCATACGGGCAGGTTACTCCTCATCATTTTGTTTGCGTGCTCTCCCAAATCTGTCACATGTCGCTTGTTTTGTCGTGTTCATTTTTTCCTAGTCTCCCGAATTTCGCTTGCATGTTTGTTTAAAATGATCCCAACCCACTGCCGGCATATCCATTCAGCATTATCGAAGTTATTCAATGGTAGCCAGTTCTCAAATGTCTCTAAATAATCTGCCACAGGCTTCTCACATTGCAGGGGTCCATCTCAAAACAGTTTCAAACGGTTTCACCCTCAGATTATGGTCCGATTCTTCTTCGCCAAGATCCCAGCCCCCCATACTTTCTTTCACTTGTGGACTGCACTATAGTTGGCCTGCCCATCCTTATTGCAAATTGCTTAAAGGAGAATTCGGTTTGCTTGAGGCTGAATGGCGAAATGCTTTCTGCACGGCCCAAGTCTGACGAATAGTCGCTGTTATCATCTGCATCATCATTGTGGTAGGACATCTCCGGCCAAGGAGGCAAGTCTAAAATCCTTGCGACCTCTGTATTCCATGGTTCCGCTAGTGGGGAGAATCTTCTTGTTGAGAGCCTTATCGGGGGTCTTCGATGTGCGCCAGAAGATTGTTCAAGTGGAGCATTAGAGCTGGAAGATCTTGGCCGATTAACTGGATGGTTTTCCGGCCATTCTGGAAGCACTCTCTGTGCACCTGGAGATGACAGCTCTTGTTCTGCAATCTGCCGAGGGGGGAACATTTGAGACCCACCTTAACCACCTTGGTGAAGGTCATATCCTTGCCACTGTGGCCCATAACTTGTATAGCCTTGGCTTGCGCTGGTGGTTGGTTGTGAACTGTGCGTGAAGTGGAATGGTGAGTGCTGATAGAACTGCGGAGGGCCTGGAAATGGTTCCTGTGGAGGCGGGTAACGATAGCCATTCAGCAGATGATATTGATTAGTTTGTTTCCACAATCAACTAGCGTTGCCAGTGGCAGTTCGTGAACTACTTTACAATTATTCTGAAGTGTCTTCACGGCATTGTTGAGTGCCAAATAGGCTACCAGAACAGGCCATGTTCGCTGTCGTCGGTGGAGATCTGTTCATCGACATGGTCTGTGTACAAAATTGGAGGTATATTAGTATAGATGCGACAAGTGATATAGAATATATCAGAGTTTGGTTGAGTACATTGCAGGTAGCAGTGACAATCAGCAGAATGAAGCACTTTTCATATCCCATTCGGTTGTCATGATCTGAGGTGTTTCACTCCACCTTCGATTCATGAAACTAACCCAGCAGAGAAAAAGAAACCTTAATCACACACATCCCGCGTTTCTTTGTTATATGCTGGAATTCATGTACTTGGATGCTGGATAGGTGCTTACTTTCGTACGCTTCCATGACTTCACAGGTCGTCGAAGGGATTTGATATGATATCTTCTGGAACGTATCAAAAACAATATGCTGTATGCAGGTTAGCACAACTAGGAATATTACACATATGTTACGTGTGTATGACCTTTCAATCTCATTCAATAGGAGGCCTGAAAGTTGAGCAGCAACAGTGCTTGCTTCCTATTGAGCTCCTTCTCTAAACATCATTGTTCTCCTCACGATCCACACTCCAGCCAAGGATCATTACTGAATCTGCCATCCTATTAGTTCTCGATGATCATCACGTGGGAATACAGCTTACTAGGAAGCTCACCTAATCATTGTAGTCAGACGAACCAGCTTTATTGTCAGCTGCTTGGATGCTCGAGCTTAGGTATAAACTCTAAATGTTGCAATGACGTAGTATAATTTGAGGCCCATCGTCACGATTGCAGTGATGATAAAAGAAACAGTCTGTTCTCTGCTAACAACGTTCTGTAGACAATGTGCATGATTATCGTGCAGGATATGATATATATATCCTGGTTTATGAAGAAAGCTTATCATCAGGTGACTTTATTTTACGCCACATTTGGTGGGGTGTAATGTTGCTGTGATATGGTATCTTGAGTTAACTCGCTCTGAAACGAATATCCCTGAGGCTCTAAATTGCCCCCTGAAGTATCATCGAGATTCTTCTGACTATGTGTTTAGTGACCATTGCTCGAATATGGTCAATACTTGCTGGAAACAAGTTAAGTGCTTTCTTGGCAATATCAAATTGATCAAAAATCTCAGACTACAATCTCACTATCAACAATGTCACCCAGTATCGATGAAGGAAGGGCTATTGCTTGATGGCATTTTCCATCCTGCAGGGTGGGATCGACCCAAGCCATCATGGTTTGACTTCAGTTGGTGCACCTGAATGGCCATCGATGAGGAAGTCAACTAATGGTCCAACCACAGACAATGTACCTGGTGCGCCAACACCTGAAGATACTCCCAACAATGAAACTATAGATCTCCAGAAGCCTGATCTGACCTGTACCCCAGATCCAACACAGACAAAAGCTCATAGGGAGGTAGTTGGAGTGGAAAATGCTGGAGAGCAAGTATATGGCAAAGTAACTGGATTGTGCAACAAGCATTGCAAGTACTCCGAACAATGGAATCCGTGGCATCCTTTTCAGTCAGCAGACAACTTTCAACCGGCTCAGTCATTTAGCCAACAAAGGAAAAGGTGGAGGGATCAACATCTGAGGCGGGGACTGGACAACTTCAACATCGAATCATTCCAATCAGCAGATGCCCTGTCAAAGCATCTCTCTCAACTCGATTTCGGACTTGGCGAAGATAGTTGGATTAAAGGTCATTCACATATCTTTGGAACAATATACTGCAGTGATATTGTCAAATGTCTACAGTTACTTTGGGCACATCTGCCATTGCTGGTGC
>Ga0307514_10001165_pt1 | contig 35624 bp, 33 predicted proteins | sample 16_EM_MG_FD_203088 | JGI IMG/M metagenome (GOLD analysis project Ga0307514, IMG submission 203088) | Populus trichocarpa ectomycorrhiza microbial communities from riparian zone in the Pacific Northwest, United States - 16_EM | ecosystem: Host-associated > Plants > Roots > Unclassified | place... | reverse complement strand
CCATATCGGTTACTCCAAAAAAACACCCGTCCACAGATGCTCCTATTTCCCTCTGTCGAAGTCGTAGGCTTCAATTGGGTGCCAGCAGCCCCTCATCCGCAATTGGCTTCCCAGCTCCACGCTTCTCTCGAAAGACACTACCACGGAGCTGATGGCCTTTCCCAGTCTCCGCATACCCCCTAGGAGCCAATGCGCTCCCATAATTCCCGCCTCCAGTCCTACATCCTGTACGATCCCTGCCATGGGCCTGTGGCAGGGAACCCCATGGATGGCCATCGCCTTGGCCAGTTTGCCATTTGGTGATTCGCACCTGGGGGTTGTTTTCGCTGGTCGGGATCTCTTTCCGGCCAGTGTTGTTGATCCTGCTGCCGGACGCCGCGTAGCCTGTTTCTTGGTAGGGGGTGCCACTACTGGAGCCTCGTCCTCACCCTCATACCCGGACAGGTCTTCGTACGGCTGCCAAGTGACTTCGGCGTCCCCAGGCATGTCCTCCATCACCACATCCTCTCCCTCAGCCCTGGCTCCCCTCCCCGCTCTCTTCTCCTCCCTCCTGTCCCTCCTCTCCTGCTCACCCCTTACTACCTCCTCTGTGTGCGCACTGGTGGAGGTCAGTGGAACTCGGGGTGCACTCCACTGTACACCCTTTTCCTCTCCCCGCATTGCCGCCTGCTTCCTCTTCCCCCCCTCCTCTACCTACTTCTTCATCCTCCTGTCTACCTCCTCCTTTACCTCCTCCTTGTAGCTCTGCCTCCATGAATTAGCTACCTTCTCCCCGATCTCCCCACACGCCCACTTCGCCTTCTGCCACCTCTCCTTCCAGACTAAGTAGATTTAGCATCAACTATCCACTCACGTCTAGTGCAATGTGTACAATGAATAATGTCAGCATTTTCTATTGTCTTCCGCACAACTAGCTTCCGTGAATAAATATAACTGTTGAATTTTCGAGAGCTAGTTGTACCACTTATTGTGCGAGAGTCTTGCAAAGTAGCATCCCGACCTGCTAGCGAGATGATATATTATAATATTCGTCTGGAGTGCGCGCTGCTGAGGTGCTCATTGTACGTATGAATTGTAGATATGGATTCAGCTCTAATCCTGTACATGTGATGTGTAGGCGGGCCTTTAAGCATGTAAAGAACACGTTCAGGCTGCCACGGTATCACATGGGGTGACACAGAAATTTCACCTAAAAAAACTAAAAAGTCTTGAGACGTCTCGTCTTTTTTTTTATTAAGTAATCATTAATCGCATTCAGCCTATCTAGACGATGGCGATGGACCGTAAGGACCCTCTCAAACACTGGGCCGATCCCGCCCCCCAAAAACCCCCCCAAGAAGAGAAAAAACTCGCGCAGGTGTCAAACTACACTCCAACCAACAACACTGACTACAAAACCGTGCGGTAACTGAAAATCCAACATCCCCCAACTAGACACTCGCGCCAGTGACTACACAAAATTCCATCCCCGGAAAAAACCCTCGCAGGTAGGATCAAACTCGTGACACACGACGGAGACTCCTTCAACGATCCCAATCATATACTGTGGTGCGGAAGAGCCTCCTGCCCATCCGCAGTCTCGTACTCTCTACCGGATCTTTCAAGTAGATGACGAGGGAGGATGCCACCTGCTCCCGTCGGTCCTCTTTCAACAACCATCTTATCCCCAGTATCTTTACCCCCTTGTTGTCCTCTTCGATCCACCTCCGCATGGTGCCTGGCATGTACTTGAGTGGTGCCGCATGCATGACTAGCGCCCGTGTGGCCGATGGGCTTCCCTTCGTGGCTGGTGCTGCCGGCGGTGGCCGTGCTCTGCCTGGTGGGCGTATGGGTGTCTTGGGAGTTGTCGGTGGCTGCCGAGCTCCTTGTTGTGCCCTCCTCTCTCTCTCCTGGCTCTTTCGATGCTTTGGTGGTGTCGCCTGATGTTCTTGCCTTCGCGTCGGTGGTGTCGCTTGGACGGCGGCTGCTGCGTACGTGCGTGCCGGGGCTGTTGGGGTCTGCGTCGAGACGCTGTTTGCCACTGGTTTCTCGGGTGGGGCGGTCTGTGACGCGACGTCACGTGTCGGTTTCCGCCGAATACTCGCCAAATGTCTCAGAGCCCCAGCCTTGATGTCTTTACCCGCCGGTGTGCCCATCGACAGAAACATCTTTTTATGCTCCCACTCGAGTAAGTTTGTGGCGTACACGCAGAAGTACCACATGTCCTTCTCCGGGCCGGATTCTTTGGGCATCAGCTCCACCAAGGTATCAAAGATCGCTTTCCATCTCTCGTTTCGCTCTGCCCACTTCTGGTCAGGCTCTTCCGATTCCGATTGCGGCTCAAGTTCGGATGTCACGGTGGGTGCTGGGGCCTGTGATTGTCTCTTTTTATCTTTGGAAGGCATCGTGATTGGCTGGCGCTCTGGTGTGGGAATTACAAATTCCCTTATTCGCTGGTGATGTCGTGACGTCGCTCCGCGTGGTGATGTGGGGGGTATCTTTTCCCTGAGTGGGTGCCGGTGTTGCTCTCGATATCAACTTGTAGGCCTCATGGACCAATGCCTGGTGAGGACAGTTTCTTGAGAGGACGCTGGAAGAAGAGGGAGAAAGGCTTCACGCGAGGGCAGAAGGCTGCGACGGTTCTTTCCCCACTGTCTGAGTAGATATTCTTGTTATGGACAACGAGGGATATCACGTGGTGTCGTCCACTTGTTCGTAGCTGCTCTAGTTGTTGAGATCCGACCAAGTGCTCGTTCTGTCAAAGTGGTTGTCGTGCCCAGGTGTAACTCTGAGTCTCTACCATACATCACGGGGATGCGGCTCATCACAGGGATGTGGCTCAGCCCCCACGCTAGTGACAGGGATGCATAGCGGGGTAGTTGCGGCGATAACTCAACACCCTCGCAACCAAATCCAACGGGGAAAGCTGTCAGAGATTCCTAGGCCTTCGGAGGTGTTTTTGCAAGCTAGAAAAGCCTCTGTATATAAATATTACCGCTAGCAAAATAGGTGAGAAAAATCAACCCAATATTTTAGACGCTCCTGGACTAGTGTGATCTTGTCAGGTGGTAGTAGCTATGAGCCATAGTAGAACCCAGCAACATGGGGAAGATTAAGCAGCGAACATTGCAGAAACAACAAGAGAAGGAAGCGCGCCTCCAGAAAGCAATCACTTAGGCACACCTCCGAGGCATATAATATACCTCTTACAACGTTACGCAGGCGACTTGCTGGTGGTACCACGCGCATTAAAGCACATGCATATCAACAACTCCTTACCACTGCAGAGGAAAAAGTAGTCGTACGATAGATATATCAATTAGAGAAGTGGGGGTTTCCTCCGAGGATTCAGCATCTGAAAGAGGCTGTTGCTTTATTAAAGTCTAAGGAATGGGATGATAAAGATGAAGTAGGGAAGAACTGGATCACACGCTTTCTCAACAGACACCCTGATCTCGTCACCAAATTCGATAGCCAGATAGATAAGAAACGCCTGAAGATGAGCGACTCTACAATCATCACTGATCATTTTAACAAAATTCAAGTATTGTGAGAGAAATATTCTATTCTACTAGGCAATACCTATAATGTTGATGAGAAGAGGTTTAGGCAAGAAATATCAGATCGTAGAAAGGTTATTGTTAGATGGAGAGAAAGAGGCATGACAGCAAAGGTAGCAACGGATGGCAAGCGGGAGCTGATTACGGTTATTGAGTATATTTCCGGTGATGGACAAGTACTACCCCCAATGATTATTTATAAGGGTGCTGGTCATTATATGGGATGGTATCAGCATCTAGACCCAGAGGTTGTTAGAGATTATAAGTTTGCTTATACTTCATCTGGCTGGACTACTTGTTCCTAGGTTTCAACGTCTGATTACACGAGTTGGATCTCACGATCATTGAGAGGATGAGACAGGCCCTCATTCAGGAGATGATCCATGATGATGTTCCCAAACGCATATAGTACGAGCTAGGCCTGGCCCAAATCAAAGAATTGCCGGAGCTCACACGGGAGAGAGTATTGCAGGATCAGGAAGAGCGGGAAGCTCAAGCTACCATACCGTGATTCTCAGCTCTACAAATAAGAAACCTAGTTTTGAGATGTCATTTTCAAGTTAACAAGAGCCTGGGAATGAAGCTCCATACTAAATAGGAGGGACTGTACGAGCTGGTTCATGTTTCAAAGTCAGGGGTATCAGGGGATCTGAAGGATCTGAAGAATGGTCTTGTCGTTGGGAGGTACGCATTTGAATCATTAAAGGTGTTTGTGCCAAGGGAGGAAAGGGTTGCCGCAGGGACAAAAGGATAGATTTCGTTTGAAATGGGAGTGAATATGCTGGGGATTTCGTTGCATGGGACAAAAGAGTTGATGATTTGCTGACGGTATTTGTGAATAGACTGGTTTATCATTCGTTGCATGGGACAAAAGAGTTGATGATTTGCTGACGGTATTTGTGAATATGCTGGTTCATCGTTTGTTGCATGGGACAAAAGAGTTGATGATGTGTTGACAGTATTTGTAGGTTGGGGGTCATCAGATTGTCCTTTTTTTGCTATACTTGATAGATAGAGTCTCTCGGTTACTAGGTGTCAGTTGATTAGGGGATGTCATCGGATTGTTCGTTTGCTATACTTGATAGATGGAGTCTCTAGGGTACTAGGCTGTCGGTCGATTATGGGATGTCGCTCACGGTTATTTTAGGTGGTTTGCAGAGAAAGTTGTCCTTTTTTTAGCTAGGTCAGAGGTTAGTTCGCCGCGTCTACAGTTTTTCAGTTCTTGGGCTTCCCGATTGGGAATGCCAATCACGGAAAAAGGGGGAATCTGACGCGGAGTTTGCGGGCGGTCATGTTGTGGGGCATGGTTAACTGGGATCTGGGCGTCATCACGTGAGGGGGGAGCGAGCTTGGTTGGGAAGTCAACTCGCACATAAGTGTCATATATAGTTCAGAGGATGTGGCCTCCTCATCATCATCATCATCCTACATCTACATCATAGGAATAGAATAGACGTCAGTTATCCTCCTCAGGCTCCTCACTCTTCTGTGGGTTGATCTCTGTCCTGGAGTGATCATTCTATTCTACCCCTTGTATGACAATACCCTCTCCGAGGGTCTGGTGCCCCGAGACTAGCTCAATACGATTAATGAATCCCCCAAAAAAGACTTTTCAGTGACGCCAGTGCCTGCTCGGAACAAAGTTCCTGGAAGCACAAACCTAATAGCGCAGGAGATTCTGTTCTCGGTCCCAGTCTCTTCTCTACCTACGCGCCTTCCCCATATACCCGAAGGCACCGCTACACCTGAAATGGTCGAGGCAGGCAATAAGAGGATTGGTATATATGATGACGGATAAGGGGCCGCAGCGCCAATGGTTGTGGGAAATTGGGAAGAGCGAGGAGCGATGGTGCGTATGCGATGGATGGACGGCGCAAAACGCGGTGCACTTGATGAGCTGCCCCTGGGTAGGAGATGGGAAAGGGAGACAGAGCGAGATGTTGTGGGAGGATGAAGGTTGGTGCGAGGCAGTGGCGGGGTTTATTATGTAATTAAGTAGATAGTGGGGGGGGCAGGGACTGGCCCGGTAGAGGAGAGAGGCCAACTGGGAAACCGGTAGCCACAGTCCATCGCCATATTCTATATAGGATAAATGCGATTAATGATTGTTTAAAAAAAAAAAAAAAAATCTACCTACGCGCTAAAATGTTTAAATCGCAGCGAATGCCAAGATCAGGCAAGAATGTCTGGGAACGAGAACAAGGAGATTCCTATTTCCCAACAAATTAAATTTGGCTGCGACAGAACTTAATTAAAATTTGTTGAAATGTGACTTTCACTTTGACTATCGAGATCTGGCCTTTAAGTTGGGACTATAAATTCGGGTGGGCAGGGACCGACCCCGGGCTTGAATAACCTACCATAGGTGCGGTCTCTCGTCATCTAGATAGACTGAATACGAGTAATGATTTACCCCCCAAAAAGAAAAGCTGAAGCGTTTGGCTGCCCTTCTTACAACTACATCAAACCGAAATCATGCCGCTGTACTAGAGACTTTCAGAAGGCCTCAACCATCGTAGCCGCGATGTCCGACCTGAGTGAGCGGCCATGCTCCACGCCGAGCGTATCACAAGGTCGGGGAGGGGACCTTTAATCTCCATGGCCACCCCAAGGACATCAGGGATTTTGAGGCGATGACACCTGGCTGAGCTCCAGCGGGCGCTCACCTTCAGTGGGCCCCACCGCCAGACCAAGCGGGAAGGGCAAGCGGAGGCTGAAACCGATCACCACACCCTCCCCACCTGCCCTCCCCACCCTCCCTCCTACCACACCCTGCCCCCCTGGTACGGCTCAACCAATCATCAGAAACTCACGAATCCCCCATGGGAACCCTCCGCATCAGCGGGGCAGGACCCCTCGTGGCGTAATCGCCGTCCAAAACGAGGGCACGTCAAGCACTGGTATGGTGACCCCAACCCAGCGGAGTTTCTTTTGTAACTTCAATTGTTTGTAGATAGAGGGGAGGGCCGGGACTGGCCCGAGCAGGTGAAGAGAGGCTGCCCAGGTTCCCTGGGAGCTGCAGTCCATTACCATAGTCTAGTGTAAAGGTTGGGGTCTTGTAGTTTATAAGGACTTAGTAATAAGTCATATACTTATAAAATATCAAGATTAAATAAGGTGTAAGGTGATAAATGTGTTGAGGGTAATAGTCCCGGAGGGACTTAGGAATTAACTGGTTGATCTCTTGTATTGAAGTTGATACTATGAAAACGATCTGATCTAACTAAGTAAAATAGAAGGGACAAACAGGCGGCTTTTATACCTTTTCAACCCTTCCGCCAAGGTTGAATTCCAAGCCCGACAATTCCTACTGTCTTATTTGGGATTCAGTTCCGCGCCTAATAGGGCGTCTGAATTCCAACCACAGATTTCCTGCTCTTAATTGAGTCTGAACTTTCCTTCCGCTTTCAGTCCGTCCTTTCCGTCTTATTTAGTAAAAAGGAATTTAATCTGATAAGAAATAAATCATGCGCGCAAAATAATCTGATTCTTAAGGAAATCCTCCTGTTAAGGTAGCGCCTCTACCTAGTTACATAATCCTTGTGAAATATATGAAATTGTAGTCCTTCCCGGTGGTCAACTAGGTTAGGTGTACGGAAGAAATAAGAGAGTCGCAACGAGCTTATGTCTTCCTTACATCTAGAGTACATAGGCTGAATGCGATTAATGATTCCTTAAAAAAAACAAAAAGGTGACCCCAACCTCAGAGCCTGAGAGAAACGCAGGGAATGACTGTGTGGAGGATGCAGTAGAGGCACAACCAAGCGTATGACCACCAGGAATGCTTACTAAAATCCTCCAGGCTGCTTACAAGGCCAACATTTACAAATAGCCAACGGGGTTCAAAGGATTGGCAGAGAGAGCTACAAGGTGTAGGAATTTAGGGATTCCCACGTCATCTGATATAGAGAGCGGTTCACTTGGGTCACCGCGGGAGAGACAAGTGAACGAATATAATAACGAAATCTGTTCGCAGACTAAAGACTAAAGACGAAAGACTGCCCCCGGAAACTGCCTCATATATCATTCATTCATTCACTCACTCACTCCGTTTGCTCTTTGCACCATCCAAATGACACTTCCCAACGGCGTCTCACACTCCCCCACGACGGCATCAACGGCATCTCCCACAACGGCATTAACGGCATCCCCCACATCGGCATCTCACATGATATATTCCCCACGCCAGCGTGATTAGTTATTCCAACACTCCCCCCTAATCTGTGCGTGGGTAAAAAATGCCCATCCCATTCTTCCATCACTCTTTCGCAGCCGTCGTCCTCATACCCGCAAGCACCTTCAGCGCAGCCAGTTTCTTCCATGTTACCGGTTTAGTCAGCATATCTGCAGGATTTTCATCACCCGGTACCCAGTGCACTGTTATGTCTCCTTCCTCCGCGCATTCTCTCACGAAGTGATGCCTCTGTCGGATGTGCTTCGTACGTTTGTGGAAGTCCGGATTGTATGCCAGTGTTGATGCCCATGGTTATCCGTCCATACTCTCGGCACTGTGGACCTGTTGAGAAATTCCAGGCTTTTTCCGAACCACATTGCATCTTGTTTGTGTGCCGTCCATCCCAGCGGGCTTCTTCCACACATTACAAGCACGCCGGTTGTTGCCTTCTCTTCCAAGGAATTACACAATTCTCACAGTGTTATTCCCTCATCCTGTATTGCCAGTAGATAGCTAATTATCCTGCACCCTCGATGCACATCGGTGATATTCGGTTTTGAGGCTTTTATGCAAAGTTTGTTGACCGCGTACCGGATATCTGGCCTCCACATTCGCGCAATGAACAACAGACTGCCAACTATTGCTTAAAAGGATTTCGTGTTTACTAAGGTGTCATCTTCGTTTGTTGTGAGGAATGGTATGTCTGACCCTTTAGTTATTTGCCATGTATCTGCTAGAGATCGGATGGCCGGGGCTCCTGTCACTTTGGCACCCTCTTGACTCCACGCAATATCCATTCCTAGAAACCTATTTGGAAGCCCTTTTTCTTCAACCGTAAGGTGCTTTCTGAGCTCAGCCTCCCAGACTTCTCGTATTTCATGCGTTCGAAATGCACATAGCAAGTCATGCCTTTTCTAGCTTCAAGCTCTGTCCCCGGTAGCATGTCAGTCTTTCACATACAGGTCCTCTTGGAGCGGCCCATTGAGAAAGGCCCCCTCGATATCGTACTGTCTAATCACCATCTTGTCCTTTAGTCTGATGCAAATAAGTAGTCGCCATGACTCCTCTCTACACACTAGTGCGTATGTATCATGATAGTCTATCCCTGCTCGCTGGGTAAACCCTCTAGCTGTAAGTCTTGCTTTATACCGTTTAGGATCTGATAGTGCCTTCTCCTCCTTCTCACGCATGACCCATTTTGTGTCAATGATTTTTCCCCCTGCTGGCACTTTGTAAACCCACTTGTATACCTGGTATTTGTCCAACAGGGTGAGTTCCCAATGCATTGCTTCCTCCCACAAATGTGCCTTTGGTGAGGACAGGGCTTGGTCGATTGTCAAGTGTGACTCTGCCCCAGTGTATCTTGGGTCATTTTCCAGCCGTACTGGTGCCTTACCAGCTGTTGATCGCTGTGAACGTCGAAGTTCAGGAGGTTGCAAGTGTCGAGAAGGTTTAGGAGGTTCTTCTGGAATTCTATCTCTGGCTGGTGTTATTGGTGGCTCACTGTGAATATGTTTCACTGGGGCTATGGCGTTACGTTCTCCAACCGGTACAACGATCTCCACGATTTGGGGACCTTTTTTTTTTTTTTAAAGACTCATTAATCGCATTCACCCTATCTAGAGTATGGCGATGGACTGCAGCTCCTGGTCACCCAGGTGGCCTCTCTTCCTCACACGGGCCAGTCCCTGCCCTTTGGGAACCTTGTTCAGTGTGTACTCGTGGCGATTTTGCTGTAATGACTCGTCTGTTATAGGTTCCGCTGGTATTGGTATATCCCACAAGTATCACCTTGGTGGCCCGATGGGCTAGCTTTCCTTCACTGTAGGTTGGTATATACACCTTTTGCCCAAAAGGCCGAAACCTCCCTCTTTCAGCTACCATGTCTATTCCTCACTTCATAGTTTCGATCGGACACTTGCCTGCTAGTGTCATATGAGGCAATCTGTTTCTCATATATACTGAATATGACATGGCCAATCCCCATAGTGACCTTGGTAACTCTCCCAGGTTTGCCCTTATATTAATTACAATAGTCCGGTTTGTTTGCTCAGCTACAGCATTGCTTTGGCTGTGGTATGCGACAGTGGGCTTGGTGGCTATCCACTTTTTTCTCAGCCATGACGTGAGATTTTTTGAGCGATATTCTCCCCCGAAATCGCACCGTAGGTTGACAACCTTGGATCCTGACATTATCTCAAAGAGTGTAATGAGCTCTTGTAAGTTTTGTTCAACGTCTGACTTGTTGCGAATAGCTCGTGCCATCACAAATCTGGAGAAGTCATCTATCAGAGTGACAATGTATTTGTTGCTGGGTGTCTTGTGTCGAAAATGGCCCAAAGATGGTCAAACCAGCATCACTACCCCAGGACAACAAGATCCGAACCAAGGGTGTAGGGGAACTTTTGCACTCGGATGTGTGTGCCTTTGCACACTGCTCACACTCATAGTGAGATGCACGGAGAGAGACTGGTGCTTCTGGTACCTTGGCAAATGCGGGGAAAGGGAGGTGTCCGTACCTCTCATGCCATTCCATATCTGTTACCATTGTCTCCTCCTGATCAGGCTCTTCTACCCTATGTAGCTTGCCTACTGCTGTCAATTTGATTGGTTTGCCTCGGAGAGTAAGCATCTTCAGATACAACTTGGCGATCTTTAATATGGCCACTATCTCGCAAGCGCCATAAAGTATTGCACATTGGATCCGTATCCAGACGATAACCATGAAGTTGAGTTCGTAGATCAATCTCATACTTGTTTGTTGGCTTTAGAGTAGGTATGCGTAAAAATAGTTGCATTAGGCGTCGTTTTTCTGCAGACATGCGAGCTCGATTTGTATGCGAATAAATCGATCAAAATTTGCACGCACTTCTGCTGTAAATGGCTCTTACAGCATCCTGCATAACATTATCGGCCATTTTCTAACACGGTATTAATTTTCTGCCCTATGAAAACTTCCCAAGAAAAATACTTACTTTGAGTTGCTTGTATAGGTAGTGAACTTCTACTACGCTGAAGAATTTGCTCCTTCTTTACCGCCAGTGTTCTCGTATATCCGTATTAATTGTTTGCCCTACTGAGTGCGATTGCTTGCCCTACTGTGTTGGGTTGTTCGCACTTCTTATTTTCCAGACTTAACCTCCATTGACCTTGTCTAGCTTCACTCGCCTGGCCCAGTACCCCTGGCCCGGTCTAGTCCAATTAATATGAGTTTTTCGACTGGACCGGGCTCCTGATCACAAGTGCTCATTGATGACTGGGCCGGATCCTCAAGATTCTAGCAAAGTATTTGTCCTGTTTGGAATACGATTCCACTATTTTCTACTACTTCGAGCTTTTGATATCGTTCGAACCCCGTTAGGCCCGAACAAGTGATTAATTCACGGTGTCCGACGAATATTCGCCTAATCACTGGCTCGCTCCTAACGCTTGCTGCATAGATTTTTGGTTTGCATCCCGCTTCTTAGTGCGACAATCAATTTCATTGTGAGGTGTGCGGGGCTATCCCTTACTCTTACAGTATGCGCAAAATTGGCGCTCTCGTTGCCCTAGGCTAATGGTGTATTGGCATCATCTTTCCGTTGCCTGGTGCGGCGAACGTCCAGCTCTCGTAGCCTTAAAACCATGTTGGCATACGCCGGCTTATCCTTCTTAGAGGTGATGTTGGCATACGCCGGCTTATCCTTCTTAGAGGTGATGTTGCCAATGATGTTAACGTAAGGTTGAATTGGGGGAAGGGATGCTAGGAGCAAAGATGCTTTCCATGCGGTTGAATGCAAAAAACTATCTCGGCAGCTTACGCTTCAAACTGATGATGTGCTCGTTTAGAGACTCATTTTTCCTGTGGTCGTACTGGAGTTGTATGAGGTTGGCAAATAGTGATGGTAATGTAAAGTATGCGGGCCTGACCTTCGTAAGTGTCTTTCGATGTTTTCCACACTTCTGCGGCGGTGGTGCAGGGAGGTTCTCGTAAGCATTCATTTTCTGGGTAGCTTTTGACATCGCAACTGGCGTGTGGCTTCCTTTGCCCATGCCGGGTAATCATTCTCGTCATTGAACTTCTCCTATTTTCGGAGAGATCTTAGAGTCGGAGGTGACTTTGACATCGTGAACCTAAGCCTTACTAGGCAGTTGCTCTAGCAAAAATGTCTAAATCGGGAAACGGTAGGCGTAGAGTAGGAATTATTTTTCGTCAGCACTTAATAGCGTTGTGTTGCTAAGTACGCAATCCCACGCTGCAAGATTACTCTTTCTAACAAGAGCTAGATATTGGTATGTATCATCGGAGGAAGTGCCCTTATACCTATCGATTAGTTGTCGAAGGTAGTTCTCATAGTGGTTGATATATCTAGCATGAAAATGCCATCACCCATGGAGAGGTGACAAACGAATGAACAGAGGTGTACAATGTCATCGATCGAACCCTGTAGCTGCCGCTGAGGGCTGCCGGGGGAGCCCTGGGTTCCGGCAGATAGAATAGATCGGGGGGAAAAAACCTCTCCCGAGGAAAAAATCCAACTGGATTCCCCCGCCCCCCTCTGCCAATCTCTTCCCCAATACTCAAATAAACAACCCCCCCTTCTTGGCTGCCTCTGGAGTCGATTCACGAGCTGAAAGTGATACAGTGAGCCCCTGAACTTTTGAAATCAATAGTATAAGTATTTGTTCTCACCCCCATCATTGTCGTTCCTCCTCACCCTCCCAGAGGTTGACATGACAGGATATTGGGCGAGTGGACAAAGAATGTAGATAGTAAAAAAAATATTTGTTAATGAGTGAAAAAAAAGCTAGCAATAGATGGCAATGAATGTAAATGAGCGTCGGGGGGAGGAAAGAGAAAAGAGAAAGACGTCAGGTCTTCAGGTTGCTTATCGGCCACGTAGTAAGGGTAACTGGTAAGTCGATAATTTGCGTCTGGGCATGGGTGTGCGGCAGAAAGCCTGAGTATGCTGTGGAACATATTGCGTCCCCACCCTCTGTTTAGCCTGCCATTTATCTCTCGTAGGTAGTAGTGATAACAATCGAACTCCTCCAAAATCATTGGCCTAATATCGTGATTGTTGCTAATTGAATATGTCCGTATTTAACGTCCTCTCGTTCTGAAATTGGTCCAATGATCCTTCCCCCGCTACCCACTCAAAAATTTCTTTTCGGTGATTTCCATAATTTCAAGAGGGTAAGCTTGAGTTAAACTGGGACAAGCCCAGTAAGTCCTCAGGCTGTTGTCCCCTGGCCGTTATTCGAAAAAGCTGATATCGGTCATACCCATCAGTCATGAAATCAAACTGGCACTGAAAACAAATCATGTGAAATTCTCATTGCTTAATCAATCACTGGGAATTCGCTGTAGTCCTTACCTTATAGTTCTCGTCATCCACTCGAAAATTGCGGAGATTCCCAATATATGCCCACATTTTATGCAAAAACGCCAACCCAGACTGATGAGAGAAGTTTTTGGTTTGTAGTCCCAAACCTACCAGTGTTGTCGCGCACATAGCTCTCTCCATTGTCCTCACCGCAATCCTGACCATTGCCAAATATAAGAGCTGGTATATGCTCAGCTTCAGGCTGGATAAATGTGCATAATGACGCCCTCACGGTAACCATTTGCTTGTTAGTGGCAAGCTGGACCTTGTAGATTGAAGGGCTGTCTGTAAAACCAACAAGTATAGCACTGTCTGCCCGTGGTTGAGTTATCTTCCTTCCTGGTATTCTTCGTTCTGCAATGGTATGAACAAAGAAAGGACTGCCAAAGGGTTTCAGGTGCGCAATTGAAGATTGTTTGTTGTACAGCATCTCAAAGGGGCGTTTTGCTTTGAGGTAGCTGTGAATGGGGTAGGCGATTTCGGGGATATATGGCTGATTGCATGCTTCTCCCCAAAGCTTCAAATCAGGCTTCGGATCAGGGTTGCTGGGGTTAACCAGATCTAGGATCATGCTTCTGGCCATTGTTTGTATAGTTCGATTGTATCGCTCTGGTACGCCATTTGACTGATGGGAATATGGAGGTGTATAGATGTGTTTGATGCCCTTCGTTCTAATGAACTTGTCAGCCTCTACATATTCTCCACGGTTATCTGTAACTAGAGTTAAGACAGTGGTATTGAACTGTCTTTCCACTAGAGTAATAAATTCTCAGATAATCTGTCCGGCATCTGGAGATTTATTCTTCAGGAAATATATCCATCCCATCCTAGTAAAATCATCAATAAATATGATATAATATTGAGCATTACCATAGGAGGGTAAGGATTGCTTTCCACTCAGATCACTATAGATCAGCTCAAACGGCCGACTGGATCTGGCTTCAGAGAGACTTTGTGGAACCGCATTCACGGATTTAGCCATAAGTTGCAAGACTTCCTCGCAATCATCAATGTTGCTAGGGTCTAGCTCTCTTTTCAAAGCCACGACAGAACCTAGATTTTCGGCGCAACTGTACCGATAGGGCCCTTGGATTCTTTTGGCCCTTCTAAGAACCACGGCATCACCTTCACCATCAGTGCCTATGGTGGGCTTAGTTCCCCCTGCGCATCCTCTCCCTCACACTCCTCTCCCGGGTGCATATGCCACCCTCTCCTCTCTTGCCTGCCGCCATGGCTACAGCTATGTCTCCCCTCTCCGCCCTCCTCCAAACACCTTTCACTTGCTGCGATATTCTTGAGTTCCCATTTGTCGGTGGAGGTGGTATCTTCCATAGGAATTTAGAGCGGAGATATAGTATGGTGATAGAGCGCTAGGATCGATTATTAGACAAATGCTTGATGTTATCAAGCTTGGATGTGAAAGAGGGGGCATGATCCTCGCTAGGAGGAGGAGGTGCAGAGTAGGAACCAGAGGCAGCATCGGATGAAGGTCCAGACACTATGACAGAGAGCACTGTGGATAATAATAGAGTAGAACGTAGACTCGATTATGTGAATAAAGATCCGGGCTTATAACCTATTGAAGGGTATAGGATATATCATAGGGACAGCGCTCTAATCACACATAGTCGAGTCAGCGGAAATGCGTATCCGTGAGCTTGGGAGGGAGATGACATTGAATATATACCTGACGGAGACAGCATTTCACTGTGCGGGGACTGCCCAACGAGATAGTCTAGCCCATAAAGGTTGGTTTAACTGCAGGTGGGCATGTGCTCTGTCTCAACGGTCAGTGGCTGTATTTAGAGTACACTTAATCCTAATATAGTTGCTCGCTTCCTAGTCTGGTTGGCACCTCGCTTCCCATTGATCGTTCCCCCCTTAGGGGTTAATACATAGTCTCGGAAGCGCTACGTTGATACGGTCTTGCGTTAAAAAAAATCTGTTGTCATATTGATACTTGGTGGATTTCGATAACAGCCTTGGCAATGAGGGAAGGGACCTAGGAAAAAACGGGAAAGTCTGGTTGGCACATCGGCCCTCTAGTCAAGTAAGAGTATTGATATATATAGTGTTTTCATGTGGGATAGCTATAATACATAGCGCCCACGGCGTCCGCGACAATACATTCGGCAAGAGCTTGGCTTACCAGATGGCAGTCTTTTTGGGACAAGAGAACACTGCAAGCTGTTTGCGATCCAATAAAAGCATTGAGGGATGACCAGGTTGAAAAATGTGCCCAAATAGGTATCAAGGCTATATTAATCTTACTGAGTGTTAGGTTTTTGTGCTTTCCTCTGTATATCTGGCACCAGAAAAATTGATACAGGCGTTGCACAAATTGTTAAAGGCTGCAGCGAAAGTGAATAGAGCTTATTATCAGTCATTTTGTTGAAGACATGTTATCTGTGAGGACGTTAAATTTTGGTGTTCACCAAAAAGTCGGCCAAAAAAGCCTCAAGTAAGGTGTTGCTCTTCGCGTGTTGACACAATACGTGCTTGCTTACAAGTATATATATATATATATATATAAACCACACAGGCCATATTGTAGTGCCATATTCTAGTTAACGATCAGCCACCCACAGTGAGATGGAGGGGAATGGGTGGGTAGATGGACAGGATGGTGAGGAAAACAGGACGGCTGGGAGCTCGAATCGGAACTTATGCCTGTGCACGAGCCCGGATGTCACTGCAACTGTGGAATACCGAAGGTAGCCAGGTCTCAGGATTCTTTAAAATACGTTGCATTCCCATCTTTGAATAGAAAATCTTGTTTTCATTTTCTGTTTTTACCTATATATGTACGTGGCTCCAAATCTGTGGCACCTCCATGACCCGAGCCTCTTTTTCAAGCCACGAGGGCTTGAGCCAGGCGGCTGCGGCCTGAAATTGCATCGCTGGCCAGGATCAAACGAGCCTTCCCAATCCGCAGTGGCAGTGTTATATGGTGCGGGTAGCATATGCCACCATAACTACCCGAATTTCTAGGCTAACCGCTTGTTAAATGACCTGCTTATTGTTGGCTACACTCCGGATTCTGGGGCTGGGGCTTTGGGTTCTGGGGCTGGGGTTTTGGGTTCTGGGGCTGAAGCATTGGTTCCTCAATCTGCACCAACGTTTCCTCAACTTGCTGTGTGGATATCTCTGCCACCTCCGGAGTCTCGCTAGCAGCAGCCTCGAGTCTGTTGGGAGGTTTTGGGGTGACCTCTCCAGAATCGTCTGGCTTTCCGCGGTCACACTCATATTGAGTGGTGCGCATCTTCTTCTTATTCAGCCTTACTACAAGATTCTCGGGTACCTTATCTGTGTTGAGATATAGCACCAGAGAACTGGCCTTTTTGCCAACCCTCTTTGCGCCTGGCAAAAGCCAGCGCAAGGACTTTATCTCTGTACCTTCTGGTGACAACAATAGTTTGGTGAGTAGATCGCTAAGCAGTTGGTAGCTGGGGACACCATGAACGACTATTGCCGTTCCCTCCAAACCGACGCGTGGTACGGGAGGTGCGGGGGGGCGTGCAGGTGCTTTTTCTCCGGCTCCGGCAGCTGAGGTTGGCTTTTTACCCTTGGTCATAATTCTTGCATCTTTCCCTGACCCACCGTGTTTTTTGGCCTTGTCCTTTTCTACTGGTTCTGTCTGTTTGGCCTTGCTTTTGCCGGTCGATCCCGTTTGTTTGGCCTTGCCTTTGTCTGCTGGTCCTGTCCTTTTGGCCTTGCTTTTCTCTGCTGACTCTGTCTGTTTGCCCTTGCCTTTGTCTGCTGGTCCCGCCTGTTTGCCTTTGCCTTTGTCTGCTGGTGCCACATTTTTAGTTTTGCCTTTTTGTTTGGGTGTACCATCTGATGCTGGTGCGTCTTTCTTGGGTTTGGTGGATTTACTGGGTTTGGTGCCTGACCCTTCCGTTTTTCTCTGTGGTCGTGGATCTGTTTGCATACCTTTGGAGATTGGGGCTGGTAGGAGGCCTATCTCTGTTATTGTGTCCACAAAAGGCAACAACCCCTCTTCGATGCACCCCACCTCCTCAAGACCTTTGACAACCCAACTTAGGCCTCTCAGCACTTTGTTTTGCCCCCCCGTGCTTGACTTAGTGAGTACTAATCTTACTACTAGAGTACCGAATCCCTCTAGGCAATCAAGTATGCAATCCTCCTCCGATCTCTCCACATCCTCTGGCGTTGCCCCTGAGGCTGTATCTGTGGATGGGCGTGTAGAGGTTCCTGAAGCAGGGGCTGATGTGGATGTAGTGCGTGTGAGGGCGCCGGTTGGTGCCAGGGTAGTGTGTGAAAGTGGTTCCCTGTTTGGTGCAGTGGCCATTCGGAATGCCTGAAGAGGTATTTTCTAGTCGGTGTTAACTTCTATCAGTTGATATGAGAGTGGCTAGGCAGTTGTTATTTTAATGCGTAAGTATGCAGCTAGTGCTCTAGATACTTAAGTCATTGGGTGAAGGGTCATGATTGGGGGGGGGGTGGGCCATACTTTGGTGGCCTTTGATTGTAACTTAGTCGATACCCGTTTGAGCTGAGACTATTCTAGTTTTTTGTTTAGTGAATCGTTACCCGTGTTCTAACTTATGACGAGGGTACGCATTCCCGGGTGGTGGTGACCCGGCCTTGATCAGGCTAGAGTGGCGGGCACGAGAACAGTGAGCTGGCTGGATTGTCCAACCCCTGAGCCGGACCTGCTCTATTTTTTTTTTAGGTCTAGGCGGTCGTAGAGGATGTACCAGCTCTCGATCTGTCTGTGAGTTGGTGGCCTCCGCCGAAAGGCCTTCGAGAGGTGACAGAGGTCGTGCAACTAGACTATCTTGATTCGGATATTAATATGGGTCCTCCCATATTTCCTCTACCTTCTGTCCGCTCCCGTCACCCGCCAATCCGCATGCAAGTAGATAGACTGCATTTTGGCATATTCCGCACTCGCAGAAGGGGTCCCCAGCCCGTCCAATCTTTTACAGGTATCCCTCAGGGGACCTCAGATGATCCAGGTCAAGCCGCGGATTGCCTGTAAGAATTGGAGTAGTACTTAGCCGGGTTGGCCAGGTTGGCCCGTTTGGCCGGCGCCCGATTGACATAACTCTGAACACTTGATTACCTCCATCAATCTTGACTGGACCAAGCTCAATAAGTATTATACTCTTACTGACAAAAATACAATCTTCTATGTAGCTGTTACTCTCCATCCCGGCATGAAATTAGAATATTTTGAGGTTGGTGTATTTGACGAGGATCTGGTGCACTACCGGGATGTGGCGCACTTCCGGGAGAAATGTATTTAATTGTTAAAAAATCGAATTATCATTCAGGTGGACTCAAATAGAAACGAGAGCTATAGTGTATACATAGAAGTCATCTGCAAGTGCCGCCCTTGAGTGTGCATTGAGATATGAGGTATCAAAGGATGGAAGATAGGAATTGGAGTATATATGGGCCAAAGATTGACATGATTGAATTATGGCCTGAAAGGACTGGTGGGGCTCAAGATACATTGGATATGATGTGGGCTCAGTATCAGGACCAACGGCCTATCATGTGTAGAGAAGGAGTAAAATACATAGCGGATTATGTTAAAAAATACACATCCTGACGCATATCGGGATCAAGGGGCTTTTATATAGGGTATACATATTGGCAAATGGTCTGGCAAATATTATCAAATATAGGGAAACTAGTTACAGGCATGGAGGGGCCATATATAGGGACAGTTGTACAAGGTGACATAATTGAGGGTTGCTAGTCAATTTCCCCCCTCCTTGAAGCCCCAACCATCACCGAGCCAGCCCGCTATGCGCTGTACGTGTGTTTATTCGCTGCTTTAAAAATGGTGTACTGTAGATATACGCCAACTCCGGGTAAACCTTTGGCTCTTCCGCGGCCACAGGTGGACTCGAGCCCCGGAAAAAATCAACAATCTGATCCTTCCTCTCGCGGATCATGCCTGCTGTCACCCCGGCTTTGTGGAGGTCTCTGAAAAGTTCCTTCCAGGTCTCTTTGCTGTTTATGCTGAGAGCGAAAGAGGCAATAGAGTATAATGAGGAAGTTGAATTCTTGCGACGAAGCCCTCTCCTAAGCATCGTTTGAATTTCTCCCATTGCGCGCTGCATCTCGGCCTGTGAGCTCATGATTTGCTCATGGGAACAACTGTAGAACTGGATTAGTAAATTGGTAATATGTTGGCAACGGGTGTATAATTAAATGGTAAGGGTAATTGGAAAACCAGTTTTGGTTCGGGGTACTCTATGACTAAAAGTAAAATTGGAAGTTGCAAATACCTTGCGACAAATGTGTTTAGGAGGGTGGTATTAGAGGTGAGCCTTGCTCTCAGCTCCACTATGTCCTCCTGACCCCATCTCACTCGGTCTAGGGCTCGCAAGCTCGACCCCTGTGGTGATTCCAAACGCTTATACTTTGTAAGCAAGTTGTCCAGATCCTTCAGCACATTTGAGCATCCTTGTAATATTTCTCGTAGACTCTCTTGTTCCTCCGAGGTCAGGTTTTTGGCTGTAAGAATGTCGCTATTGACGATGTTGTGCAGTGATTTGATCTCGTCGGAAAGGTTTTTGAAATCACCAGGTGCATCGTTGTACCCATTGTATACAGTCCATGCAAGCTTGGCGACCCCTAAGAAATCCCCGACTGAGTTCATTTCTTGATAGGGGTATAGTTGGTACTGCAAGTAATAGTCAATATCAATGCTAGACTCTTCAAGCCATAGTTGACTGACCTCTTGTACGTAGCTCTAACCTCTATTTCTTAGTATTGGTTCCCAGAGTTGTTGCGTTGCGATTCGGAGTGGGGAAATAGCTCTCAGCACAAGGCTGACCATATAGCTGTCACTAGTGCTTACATATGTATTTGCATTCTTCATATATTCCTCCCTTAATTTTGCTACCTGAGTCTTTGCTATGTAGCTTTGCGTGGAGGTATGATAGTATTAAAATATGCCTATGAAAATTGCTTTATTACAGTGGCTGTGAAGATGAGCTCAACATGGCCAACATAGACCGCGTTATGATTCGGGAGGCAGGTGTGACTAGATACATACGAACTGAAGATATGCTAGTCAGCTAGGAAACTGAGGAACGTGAGCAACGGTTGCAAGAGGCCTTGAAAGCCTATCGGTCTGGATTATTAGAATCCAACTCTATTGGCGGCAGCAGCACACGGTAACACGGCATATCACGATCAACTCGACTCCAGCTCTTTTCTTTAAAGCCTGATACCTTCATGTAATTAGTATTATTTAGTTCGAGTTGTGCAAAAGACTTGACTGTGTACAGCTAGGCATAGCGAGTTAACCTTGTCAGGTTAGCTGTCCAGTTGCACTGCCTTTCTGGTTGCACTGCCCTTCTGGTTGCCCTACCTGTCTGGTTGCACTGCCAGACGCTGTACCGTACTCTACAATTGTTTTTTTTTTCAAGGAGTCATTAATCGCATTGAGCCTATCTAGACTATGGCGAACTCTACAATTGTTCTCGTGCGTGCAGGACAAGTGCCAAGCATTCCCGAATAAACACTACATGTCTGGGCACGAGAACACCCTAGGTACAATCACTATCAGTACCTAGCACAGTCACAGTATATAGAAATACTCTCACGTGCGGCATCACGGGATGTGCAGGGAAACGACTGAGGTCAAAGACTAAGACAGGCCATTGGAGAAAAGTCGCGAGCGATAAAAGAGATGGAAATCCGCTGGAGGAGTTAGATAGAGCACTAGAACAAGTCTATAGCGAACTCTACGATAGCTCCGTCGACTGAATATATTTCACTTTTACATCTTCACGCTCTCCCCAAGAGCCAACGTGCTCTCATGATCGCTAACTTCCCTCCCCTTAACCATATTTCGGGGTAACTAGCCTGAACCTTTTCTTGTTCATCGTCCCGATTTCTAGCCCCACTTCAAGACTATTATATTTGTTCCCAATGCAGTGCCCCGGGGAGTATTTCAGTTCCAGGAGCGGTGTTCAGACCGCAAGTGCCTGCAGTGGCCCCTGGGTCTGCCTTTTCTTTTTTGTATTCAGACTATCTAGGCTATGATGAGAGACCGCACCTACATGTAGGTTACGCCACCCTGAAGCCGGCCTTCCCTCCCCCACCCCTTGTTAAGTACCCAAAAGTCATAAGAGGATCACTGGAGGAATTCCGTCACCTCCCAGCACCGCTCCGGGCCCCACGGCGCCTCCTCCGCTCTCCCCTCCTGTCCCCTATCATCAGAGTTGCCTCAGGTGTACCGCATTCTAAGCGATCCTGTAAGATTACGAGGTTATACGGAGGAGTTTTGGAAGAGACTGGAAAAAGCTACAAGCTCCGTCGTTGTGTTTTTTGACGATGTCATTAGGCTCGGAAGCCAAGTGCGGTTGGGAGGGCGCTGGCTTCCAATCGAAGCCTATGATTTTGATAGAGGGAGGAAATAGGAGGATTTGGGATACGGGTGATCTTCATGCTTCCGATGTTGGCTTTCTTCGTGCTGGAGTCACCGCGGAAGGCAAAATCTTGCCTTTTTCTCACACAGGTTTCATACAGCTCGGGCTCGCCACAGTCTGTAGTTGTTGTTCTGGTTTCCTTGATTCAGCGTGTTGTTCCGTGCGCGGACTCAAACCTTTTAATGGGGGGCCGTCTCATAGCCTATGGCTCCCTTCGGGGGACAGACGCATAGACTCAAAAAAAAAAAAACTCCGAAACATGGATCATACGACTTCAAAATATTAAATGACTTGTAACTAAACCGTTATGCGTATTACGTATGTGTCAGCTGATCAAGTGAACTGCGGTACTGCTTACTTAGCAGAGTCATAGACGCATTCAGTTACCTACCTTGTAGCGTTGCTGAAGGTTGTGTTTTTGTTATATGGATCAGCTGCTTTGAAATCGGATTACTTGTCTTGAACCTAAAGTAGATTTGGTGTACTGGTGGTACACACCATTGTTACATACGCCTTGACCAGGTATAAATTAGAATAATACAATAAGCAAAGTCTGGGAATATTTCCCGCCCTCTCGCATAGTTTAAAACTATGAAGACAAGTCCACACCTCATGGTACTGTATAATAGATAATACATGAGTATCCACCCAAGTAGGAAGGTGGGGCGGGAGTGATTTTCTACCACACAAAAATAAACCGGTCTGGGCACGAGAACAGGCGGGAGTGCAACATACTAACTAAGGGCCCACACTCAAGCAGTTTCCATTAGATTTCGGTGTGAAGCACAGATGAACCTTCCCGCTTCGCTACTCCGTACACATGCACATGTGCATAAATTGACCATTCCATTACCCTGAATCTCTCAGGTGAGTATAATACGCTACGTAAAAAAATTGTGAATGGGACAGATTGCCTCCCTCAGTTTCCCCCAAAACCCCATTCCTAGATCCGGTAACCTCACAACAATGATATTGTAAAGGCTACCGAAACTTATACGACTGTAGATTTCTTTCCCTTCTTAACCTAAGAAGAAGAAGAAAAGGCTCAATATAGAAAGTCAATTGCCTTAGCTGCAGTTTTAGGTAGCTATCCGTCTATATTGGGTAGAAGGGATTAATCCTAGCTCTTGACCTGGGATTTCAGATTTTTCCATATTTCCGAAGTGCCCTATTTCTCTATAGTTCCGTATAGGTAGATGAGATAATTATACTAAAATATCATTGTGGCCGTCAGATTGGTGGGTGGGCCGGCCCAACCATCTATAGCGTCCCATTGATAAATGGTCCGTATTGACGTATGGTCAGAACATGGGTCGCTACCATATTGCCAGTGTCATGACCAGTAGTCAGTGGAGACCCATCATGTTCAAGTTCTCTGAGAATGACTCGTATAAACCGTATGTCGTATGCGTAGCTAATGATGAAATAGATATATTGGTGTACCTAACAATCCAACAAAATCAATAAAGCTATGGCTACAAGTAGTGGAACATAAATTCGTAAGTCCAAATATCTCTTTCTATGACTGCCTGCATCACTGCTACACCCGTATAGAACCCCAGTCACTAATCCGTATACCTAACAGGCTTCCACTAGCCAAACCTTTCATATCATCATTTCAGCAACCTCAGAGATGAATTAAGGAGTTTAACTACCGCCTGATGCCCATTTTTCGTTGCTACATCGACCGCTGTTTCGCCCCAATTGGTTCTTGCCTCCAGCACCGCGCCCTTCTCCAATAGCAGCTTCACAATCTCTAAATGTCCACGATATGCTGAAATGTGGAGTGCGGTTTCCCCAGTGTATCTAGTGGTCTCTGTATTTACACCCTGGTCCAATAGCAGTTTTGCAACCTCTAGGTGTCCATTCTGTGCTGAAATGTGGAGTGCGATCTCCCCAGTGTTTCTAGTGGCCTCTGTATTTGCACCCTTGTGCAATAGCAACTTCACAACATCTAAATGTCCATTGTATGCGGAAGCGTAGAGCGCGGTTTCCCCAGTGTTCCTAGCAGCCGCTTTGTTTGCACCCTTGTCCAACAGCAGCTTCACAATCTCTAAATGTCCATTGCATGCCGAAGCGTAGAGCGCTGTTGTCCCAGTGTTTCTGGTAGCCTCTGTGTTTGCACCCTTGTCCAATAGCAGTTCCACAATCTCTGGATGTCCCCGCTCTGCTGAAGCGTAGAGCGCGGTTGCCCCAGTGTACCCAGCGGCCTCTGTATTTGCACCCTTGTCCAATAGCAGCTTCACAACTTCTAAATGTCCTTTGGATGCTGAATGGTAGAGCGCGGTTTCCCCAGTATCCCAAGCGGCCTCTGTATTTGCACCCTTGTCCAGTAGTAGCCTCACAACCTCTAAATTTCCATTGTATGCTGAATAGTAGAGCGCGGTTTCCCCAGTGTCCCGAGCGGCCTCTATATTTGCACCCTTGTCCAATAGCAGCTTTACAACCTCCAGATGTCCATCCCGTGCTGAAACGCAGAGCGCGGTTGTCCCAGTGTTTCTAGTGGCCTCTGTATTTGCACCCTTGTCCAATAGTAGCTTTACAACCTCTAGATGTCCATTGCGTGCTGAAATGTAGAGCGCGGTTGCCCCATAGCCCAGAGTGGACTCTGTATTTGCGCCCTTGTCCAATAACAGCTTCACAACCTCTAGATGTCCATTCTGTGCTGAAATGTGGAGCGCGGTTTCCCCAGTGCCCAGAGCAGCCTCTGGATTTGCACCCTTTTCTAATAGCAGCTGCACGATCTCCCTATGGCCCTTCGCTGCAGCCCAGTATAGTGCAGTACACCCATTGATATCCTTATACTCTAGATTCCCAACCACAGCTATGCGAAACCTGACTGCATCAATATCCCCTGATTTGGCTGCCTCGATCAGCGGGGGTCCAGTGAGTGCATTGAGTGGCGCCCAGTTGATTTTGAGAGATATGTTTCGCTTTCTCCTTTCTGCCTTTGCTTCGTGAGGTGGGTCATCGCTACCTTTGACGCCAGAGGTGCTTGGGGCTTCGAATTCAGGGATCTCTTCCACAACCACAGGCGGACTCGGGCCATGGAAAAAATCAACAATCTGATCCTTCCTCTCGCGGATCATGTCTGCTGTCACCCCGGCTTTGTGGAGGTCTCTGAAAAGTTCCTTCCAGGTCTCTTTGCTGTTTATGCTGACTGCGAAAGAGGCAATAGAGTCTAATGAGGAAGTTGAATTCTTGCGGCGAAGCCCTCTCCTAAGCATCATTTGAATCTCTCCCACTGCGCGCTGCATCTCGGCCTGTGAGTTTATGATTTGCTCATGGGAACAACTGTAGAACGGGATTAGTAAATTAGTAATACTAGATGTTTTCAGCAAGCCGGGGCTCCTGTCTCATATATGTTGTCTGGGAGTGGCAACGGGTGTATAAGTTAATGGTAAGGGTAATTGAAAAATCTCTTTTGCTTCGGGGTATTCTATGACTAAAAGTAATATTAGAAGTTGCAAATATTTACCTTGCGACAAATGTGTTTAGGAGGGTGGTATTAGAAGTGAGCCTTGCTCTCAGCTCCACTATATCTTCCTGACACCATCTCGCTCGGTCTAGGGCTCGCAAGCTTGACCCCTGTGGTGATTCCAAACGCTTATACTTTGTAAGCAAGTTGTCCAAATCCTTCAGCACATTCGAGCATCCTTGTAATATTTCTCTTAGCTTCTCTTGTTCCTCCGAGGTCAGGTTTTTAGCTGTAAGGATGTCACTGTTGACGATGTTGTGCAGTGATTTGATTTCGTCGGAAAGATTCCTGAAATCACCAGGTGCATCTTTGTACCGATTGTATACAGTCCATGCAAGCTTGGTGACCCCTATGAAATCCCCGACTGAGTTCATTTCTGGATAGTGGTGTGGTTGGTACTGCAAGTAATAGTCAATATCAATGCTAGACTCTTCAAGCTATAGTTGACTGACCTAGCTCTAACCTCTATTTCTTAGTATTGGTTCCCAGAGTTGTTGCGTTGCGATTTGGAGCGGGGAAATAGCTGTCAGTATATTACTATAAATACCCTCACTGCCACTAGTATGTACATATGTACAATTATATCCATTTTTTTTGGAGTATATACGTCTTTTCCCTGAGGGAATTATATCCATAGTATCAATTACATCCTTCATATATCACTCCCTTAGTTTTGTTACCTGAGTCTTTGTTGTCTAGCTTTGCATGGAGATATGATACTATTAAAATATGCCACACATAAATTACTTTCCTACAGTGGCTGTATGTGAAGAAGAGTAGATACTGTACATACTAGATAGTATAATAATGAGAGATTATTACACAATCACTACCAGTAGCACAGTTATGTGTATACTCACAGGAATATGCAATCTAGAATATTTTAACTCACACGGACATCGTGATATATAAATTTTTTTAAACTTTAGCCTCGTAATTCAACTATAAATCTCCGCCGAGGCTGATAACCTACAGCGACTTTTTTGTAACCCCCGCAACCATACTCAGCCACCCCCACAACCAATCAACAATGATGATACACTGAGGTTTTGCTGGATATGCCACCATACACTGCTGGCGCCGCCAGAAGGAGCTCGCTCGGGAGATCTGAACTTTGGTCGGAGACGGAGAGGATTCGTCGGAGGCCCCAGACTCAGGGGGCGACTCAGTGGAGCAGACGAAAACATGGAAGGGTCTGATGTACCTGCTACAAATGGCTCCCGATAGGACCCACCAGGGCCATAGCCAGGTGACACTACCACCTCCTGTCCCTATCGGCACTCTTCAAAAAGGTGCACGATCTCGTATGTAGGATACCACCAGAATTAGACCGGCAGCAGAAAGATACCAGGGCTCCCCAGGGACCCACAGTGCCACAACCTAAATGACCGCTCCACCGTCAAGACCAGCGGTAAATAGTGTCACAACACAGACTGCACAACCATCCACCTCTAGCGCAGCCACGGATCCACTCCATTCAACAGTTGACACCTGAAGGTGGGATTTTCTTTGCATCTCGTCGTGTTTGCTGGTGAATTGTTTTGTTTGAGGATTTTCTTTACCTGCACCGGGGATGAGGGGAAGCGGTGCGAGAGTGTAGCAAGGTTCCTTTTGTTGAATGGTCGTGTAAATCAGGGGGAAGGCAGGGACTGGCCTGAGTGTAGGAGAGAAGCCGCCTTGGGGAAACCCAGAGAGCCATAGCCCACCGCTATAGTCTAGATAGGCTGAATCTGATTAATGATTACTTTATAAAAAAAGCTGCCACGTCGCTAGTCACATAGCTCGGGGCAGAGAGGAGTACAGGGAGGAATCAACACACTGGGAAAGAGGATACAGATGGGTTGAGGTGGAGGAACTTGATCAGGAGTTGCTTATGGAGGGGGATACTTTTGCGCACCTATTGAAGGCCTCTGTGATGGAAAACTTTGTACCTACAATCAAATATCACCGAGGATGTCAGAAGTCAAGACAAACCACCTGGCGAGACAAAAAAAAGACACTGGACTTGCTACCAGTCCTGCACTAATTACCCAGTACTTCCAAAAATCCTCCGAAGCCCCGTCTAAACCTACACACTTACCAGCTCACCCGGTATCTAGTGGTTGAGGCAATGCCAACGCCCTTTGAAATAGGAAAAGCAGCAGGAATTGGTGTGTTAAAAAAATTGTTGCATCGAGCAGGCAGGTACCGGTGGACAAAATTTGATGAGGCATACTGCTGTACAGCTACAACGGTACTCCATGGGCACACCCAAACTTTCAAAGGGGCGGGAAAAAGACGTATGAACTCGAAAAAAAAAAGAAAAGAAAAAGAAGCAGAAAAAACAGCTACAACAACCTTGGGAAACTCGAGAGGCTTTATCCTTAGTACCCTAGAAATTGACCGATAAGCCTGCAGTCTTAAACACAATACGTTGGTTGTCTTATTCACGATTACTGTCGTAAATACAGTTACTATATTACCACTATGTAACAGGGTTCGGCTATTGAATTTAACACTCTATCATTATTCTTGAATTTCCCTGCCTACTGCATCTCCCTCGCCCACTATATCCTCCTCGCACACTGCGTCTCCATCTCCAGAATTGGACCCAGGCTCATACTCACCACCAGAATCCAAACCAGACAAACATAACGAAACCTTCACCATTTGAAATCGTGAACCCTCTAGTAACCTTATACATGTTTATTGGCAGTCTCCCTACAATGTCTTTTGCAACGGGGTTCTGTCACCATCCTATTCGTGATTACTGTCCTAAACAATATTACTATCTTATCAGACAATTTCTACAGTATCTGGGTGTTTTTTTTCGAGCCTCAGATACTGCTAAACGTAAGAAGTTGGGAAAATCATGGCTATTATCTCGATATATCAAGACTGGATTACGAGATACAAACTCATCAGTGTTGCAATAGCTTGACGATGAGGGTGTTATATGAGTAGCAACGAGAGCATATTGCTTTTCTAGGTGAAAAGCTTACTTCCTTTGGCCTAGCAAAGGCAGTAACAGAATACTTACAACAATAGGAAATAACTGGTAAAATGGAAAAAGTTGAAAAGAATAAAGAGGAAAATGATATTTCAAGGTCTGCAAAAAGGTGACTGCATAACCTTAGTTTTAAGTGGAAGGAAGGGTATTTATGCGGATGGACATAAGAAGGAAGATATCAGCATGAACCAGAAATGCAACAGCTAATTGGGCCGAACATGTTGCACTACTGTTGCGGTTTGAACGATTTATAAGTTTGAGTACCGCTTTGGGGTTTTTGGTAGTCGACGAGGAGTGTGGCTGGTGGCTGGTCAGTCCCATAAGAAGCTTAATTTCTGCAACTTGTTTGCTGGCTACACAATTAATAACTGGAAGCTGAATCATTGCCATGACCCCCAACGCTTTTCAAAATTCGGAGAAAGGAGCTTGGATTCATCCCAAAGAAGTACCAGAATCTGTCTGTGGACAGCCTTCCCAAAATCGCCAGTTGCCATGGTAAACGAATCTATTTGAAGATAATATTCCTAAAGCAACCCGCTAATTGCTCGGGGCCCTACTGGATGTATAATACATGTGGGCTCAGTATCAGGACCAACGTGTAGAGAAGTAGTAAAATACATAGCAGATTGTTAAAAAAAATACATATTCCGACGTATACATATTGGGGTCAAGGGGCTTTTAGTGCAAATATCATGAATGTAAGAGTTCGTGTGCGTAGATCATGAGCGGAGAAGAATGCAACGGCAAGGGGAGCAGTACCACCCCCTTTGCATTGAGCGCTGAAACTTTAATTAGCTCTATATATCAACGTAATAGTACCTTTGCGGGAGCACGGCTGGTGCTGACTGGATGCTTCACCGTTCCTCAATAGGGTTTGCTTCGTAGTCAACACAGACAATATTAGGTCCGCTGCACATAAGTGTTATGCCAGAGTGTTTGGCTTTCAACTCGTCATTTGGATGGCCGCTGTATATGTGGCAGTAGTGGCAGTTGGGCAAGCGGGAAGATTTGCAATACCAGCTAGAGAGTTTACAGCAGGAGGATTTGTGGCAGGAGGATTTGCGGCAGGAGAATTTGCGGTAGGAAGATTTGCGGCAGCGTCAGTGTATGGTAGACACCTGCCGGAGCTGCGAGCTGTAGCAGAACCCATACTTCGTGAGACACTGGAAAAGGATATAGAGTTGCGATAGATACAAGGGAATAGTCAAGAGCATGGGAAGATAGAGATCAAGGAATTGGAAAGAGAGGCGGTGGAAGAGTGGACAGAATAGATGGTTGGGGAGGGCAGGGACTGGCCCAAGAGGCTCAAGAGACAGACTGAATGTAATTAATAGTTACTTAAAAATAAAAATAAAAAAGGAGGATTTGCGGTAGGAGGATTTGTAGTAGGAGAATTTGCAGCAGGAGAATTTGCGGCGGGGGGATTTGCGGTGGGGGAGTTTGCGGCAGGAGGCTTTGCGGCGGGAGCATTTGCGGCGGGAGCATTTGGATTTGCGGGGACAAGTCCCACTGTGTGCTCAGTTGGCGAAATCAGGGCTATCTATTGTCAGGACATTCAATCATAGTTGATATAGCTTTCCAGATATACTCCACTGGCATCATGAAGAATTTTTTGGTGTCATCTTGGGCATTGTGGCATTGGTGTGTCTCTGGTGTGTCTCTAGGGGCGTCTCCAATTGGAAGTTTTCCTCCAGGACGCCAATTTTCAAAATGTGCGGACGTCATGAGATACGCTCCAGATTTGCCCTGATTGTATAGGATTCACTAGATTCCCAATAATCACTTTTTGGGTTTTTTCCCCTGATGCAGGTGCCTCTGGTCAAAACACAGGCAATTTGAGGCTCGAGGTTGCCTGAAGGACAAGCTTTAACTATAATTCATATTAGCAACCAACGTCCCAAGAATCATCTACAAGCTAATCTCAGTCTCTGCACCACTCCAACTCTTCATTACACCAATTCATACAACAGCGCAATTCCTGACTGAATACCAATCTGAACATTTCCCAAGAATTCTGCAGCATAATTAACAAAGATAATACCTCCGGTTCCTGGAATCACATTCCCGCCGATTTTCAACAACTTATTCTCCTCAAAGTGCCTCACTCTCCAAGCACACTTTCTACCAAATTCGGTCACCACTGCCTCCAATTACTCTACTTCATTTCTTTAATCAAATATTGAGGCAAAACTGACATGTAGTTGACAATACCATAGACCCCAGTCTTACCAGCGCTCTTTGCAGCAGCCGCAATTGCTGGCGGATTGGTTGTTTTGCCACTGATTTTCCCACTAGCTGCTTGGGTAATTTTGCCACCTGTTGCCGAACTTGGACCTTTTCCTCCCCCAGACTGATTGCCTCGAGTAACTCTAGAAGATATTTGTGCTATCTCAAGAGCTGAATTGGAGATACCCTCAAGTCAGTCTCCGCATATAGTTAACACAAGTTACCTCCATAGCAATCCAGAACCATGCCTTATCTTTAGACTGGTTGATTGTGAGGGAGCGAAAAAGGTATAAAGACTGCGAAAGTCATTCTGTTGAGAGCAGGAGGGCTGTTGAAGGAATACAAAAATGCAGTCATATTAGAAAGGTTCAAGGCTGAAGAAAGCATTGTTGTAAGAGCTTAGCGGTGAAGAATTAATAGGAAGAGCGGTGTTTCGTATAAGCGGTGTTTGTGTATAGAAAACGGGGCCCTATGTGCTTCAAACGCCACTGACGTTATATAGGGTCGTGCGGGGCTGGTATGTGGCTACTACTGGTAGCATGTGCTCTTGAAGCGCTACGTAAGTAGTACCTAGTACTATACGAGAATTCAGTGGATTAATGGCATCTTTTGCTATGTGTACAAAATGCAGCGCTAGCATACATTTGAATGCACATTGCATGCAGTCATTACCCGCTCGTAATTGTCAAGTAACGTAAAACACCGCTTGAGCGGTGCAGGTGCCGCTAGTGCGGCTGCCTCGCCTGTCCATTTCGCAGCCGAATGATTCCATGCCAAGAACTGAGCCGCCAAGAACGTCTGGTGCGAGACTGTGGATAACCTACCAGTAGGTGCGGTCCACAGTCATAGTCTAGATAGACCGAATACGAGTAATGATTTTCCCCCCAAAAAAAGAAAGAAAGGGTGTGAATCTAGGGAAAACAGTGAGCCCTAGAGTCCTCAGAGGGCCAAAAGAAAGGCACATCACATACCAGGCAAGGGGTTCACGAGTCTGTGTCTTTCTTGTATGTAGACAAGCTCCCTTTATCACCATTCTCTAGTGCTGCTAGATATTTGTCACCGTCACCTTTGTCCCCAATGAACAGAACCTCTGAGCGTACTTATCCGAGAGGTGTGGCTTCCAAACATTCCCAAGGTCCTTTTTTTTTTTTTTAAAGAATCATTAATCGCATTCGTTCTATCTAGAACATGGCGATGGACCGCATCCCCGAGTGGAAACTCGGCAAGGATTATCACAGCCACTGAGCCGGTCCCTGCCCCTAAAAACCCCCCCAAGAAAAGAAGATTACTACAGAAATGAAAAACGAACAAAGGCCGACCCAAACGTCTCCGGTGTCACCCCCATGGGATCCATCCACCCCCCCTACACATGCCCTCTGGTGTCCTCACGGAAAAAAATTCCCAAGGTCCTTCAGGTGGTGGATACCAAGACTGTCTACTGTCGGGCTAGTGGTATCATTGGTATCATGCCAATTGTGGCTCTTGGAAGGTGGGCCTGAGTATCCTAGGAGTAAAGCTATGAAGTATCCCAGTGTGAGTTGGACTGACCGGAGAGGTTGTGTGGGAGCAGAGGCAGTGGTTGAAGGAAATGGGCAAGGTGGATGATCTGAGTTGCGTCTGTGATGGATGGACACTGCAAAACGCGGCACACTTATATCGGTGCCCGTGGATAGGGAACAGGCTAGAACAGGCGGAGGCGGATGGGCCTCCACACCGTTCCAGCACTGCCTCACACACAGACATGCACTCATCTCGTGCCCAGACTCTCTCGGTTTGGCTTGGCGTTGTCTTTTGTGTGCCTCGCTTCGAGGGGGCAACCAAAGAAAAATTTTCACCAAAGTCTCGAGACGTCCCATCACTGCGCCACCGCCACGCACCACTCTTCGTCTCTGCTCGCCAGCTCCCTTGTTCTCCCCTTCCCATTGCCAACCCACAGGCATAGATATAAATGTGCCGCATTCTGCGGCGTCCACCCATCACACACGCACCTTGGATCCTCTGTCTTCCCCATCTCCATCAACCATTGTCGCTGGGGACCCTCCCATTGCCTCCGCATCTGCAATCATAGCCACAGCTCCCAAATACTGAGCCGCCGTCCTCGTTGCCCCCGCCGCTCTTCCACCCACCCTACTCCCATCTGCCCATCCCTCCACTTTGTCTTTGTCGAGTTCCTCTATCCTCACCGTCCTCCCCCTTGGGCAGCCATCATCCACCGCAACTCAGTGTCTTCCTCAACACACAACACAGAACAAAAACTTCTCATCTCAAAAAAACTCGTAAACCGCGCAGGTAACTCAAAATCAAAAATCCTCGACAAAACTCTCGCTAGTGGGACACCAACATTCCCTCCCGTCAACGGTCCCAATCGTAACTTGTGGTCCGGAATAGCCTTCTGCCCATCCTCAAACTCTTGACCACCACCGGGTCCCTCAACTAAATTACCAGGGAGGACACCTCCTGTCCCCGCCTGTTCTCCTTCAACAACCACCTTCTCTGTTATCCTCTTCAATCCGCCTCCGCGTGGTGCCTAGCTTATACTTCAGTGGTTGTGAAGGTGGGTCTTGTAATTTATAAGGACTTAGTAATAAGTCATAAAATACTTATAAGTTATCAAGATTAAGTGTTTAGGTGATATAAGTGATTTACGGGTGTTGAGGGTAATGTCCCAGAGGGACGAGGAATTAACTGGTTGATCTCTTATATTCGAGTTGTTAACTATGAAAATGATCTAAGGAAAAAAGAACTTCTATCCTACGGTTCTGAGGCGGGTATTTATACTAAAATCCCACGGTCGCCAAGGATCACTTCCAAGCCCGACGACTTCCTAATCTGTAATAAAATACGTGAGATGCTACTTGCAATACTCACATAGCTGAAATACTCATGTAGCGGAAATGCTCATGTAGCGGAAATGCTCATGTAGCGGAAATGCTTATGTAGCGGAAATGCTTATGTAGCGGAAATGGATCTGATAAAGAAAATAAATCATGTGCGCAAAGTAATCTGATTCTTAAAGAAATCCTCCTGTTGAAGTAGCGCTGCTACTTTTACATAATCCTTATTGTAACATATGAAAGTGTAGTCTTCCCCGGTGGTCAACTTAGCCGGTTGTATGGGAGAAATAATGAAGTCACAACGCAATTATGTCTTCCTTACAGTGGTGCCGCGTGCTAACCAATGCTCGTGTGGTCGGTGGGTTCCTTGGGTATGAGGGGCTTTTGGGGTTCGGGGGTGGTCGCCGGGCTCCCTGTATAGGTGCCCTCCTTTCTCCTCGCTGTGGCACCTCTCCCCTTCCGTGGCGTTGCATGGCCCCTTCTCGCTCCCTATAGTGCTGCCTACTACCTCTACTTTCCTAGCGCCGGCGGTGTCTAGATGGCGGCTACCGCGTACGCACGCGCCGGGGGTGTCGGCGGCGCATCTGTGGCCGTGCTGGTGGTGGGTGTTGGCTCCGCCTGCGTGGTGGCCTCGCTGCTATTCGCTTCTTCGTAGCTCTTCGCGGCATCGATCGCCTCTTTCGCCAAAGTGATGTTGAGGCCACTGTGTATCTATTGTTGCATCTCCAACAAGCCCCTCACATGAAAGCTCCACTTATCGAACATTTCGAATCTCCCCTCCGGGTAATAAGGGAACTCCGTGCATAACATTTTCAAGACCTCTACCAACTTCCCCTAGCCCCTACCCGCCACCTTCTTCGCTTCCGAGTCCGGGTCACTCTCTACTGGTGGCAACGCTGCAGCCGCTGGCGCTGCCTGGCCCTTCTTTTTTCCCTTTGGAGGCATCCAATTGGCCGTTTCTTCGCAGGATATGACCGGCTGGCCTTTGGTGTGGGAGTTATCAATTCTCTGGTGGGTAGTGATGTCGTGCTATCTCTGTGTTGGCACCAGGCTCCCGTACAGTGTGGCCGGGAAAAATCGCAGATTCCCCCGCTTCTCGTTCCTCAAAACGTCTAAAAACGGGTCTTCGACGTCCGATATCTTCTCCGAAAAATCGATATTCCTGTCGTCGTCGCCGCGGTCGTTCTTCTCATGTTGTCCTCTAGTCGGTCCGCGTTCTGGTTGTTGAGCTATGTGCGTTCTTCCAAAAATTCGCAAGGTGTGAGTTGGCTCTACTGCCGTCATATGTTGCAGACAAGGCCACCTTGACACGGCAAGGGGGTGTGGCAGCCGCTGGCGGTGTGGCAAGTAGGCTGGGCTATGTCAATCCGTACCTGGTAGCCCTAGTTGTATTACGCCCAACAAACTTCGGTCGCGTTGGGAACAAGTGAGGGTTGGATAGTAGTAGGCACCTCGCGGGCCGATTGGACACCCGCGGCGTAAGCCCGGTGGATGGGAGCCAGGAAGGTGGTCGGAATACCAGCAGGGATAGTAGGCATTCTCAAGGGCGCCCTTGCTTAGCCGGTCACCAAGAGTTTGCCAGAATTGGGCCTCAGTAAGGGTCGCAGAAGCTTCGCCAGACATCGTGGCATGTAGCAGGGCAGGCGGATGCCCAATGTCCGGTCTTTCCACAGTACATACAGAGGTCGCTTTCGCGGCGGCGTTTGCGAATCTCCATGGTAATGGGACCGCGCTCGCGGTCTGCTTGAGAAAGGTCCATGGGTCCTGGAGCAGTGCCGGATGCCGTGGTGGAGGGTATTGGCTTAGCGGGAGCCGTACGGTGGTAGGCAATCCTCGAGCTGATTGAAGGCCTGCGCCATAGGCCTGGTGAATTGGCGCCAAAAAGCTGGTAGGAAAGCCTGATGGAATGGTAGGCATACCGGCCTGAATTTCCATATTACCGAGTCGATCGCCGAGATTTCACCATCGCTGGGTGTTCCGGGCCCCCGGCGAGAAATTCAGATTCGCGAGCGGACCGGGCCCCCCGCGAGCCCACACGATTCGTGGGTGGCCCGGTCCACCCGGGAGACTGCGGAATAGCCGGCCCCCCGCGAGTATGGCAAAAACGTATCGGATCCGGAACAAGAGCTATGGCAAAAACGTATCGGAACAAGAGAGTCAGCATGCGATTACAGAGTAAATAATAATAATAAAATATGGGAGAATCAGGTAACAGCTTGTTTCGGTATTAAATTTGGTTAACCTGATTAAATAAGTATATACAAAAGCCAAAGTAAATTATAGGGAAATAACTTTAAGTGTCTCTACATTATCCTGATGAAGCATGCACACTTCGCATAACTCAGAACTGCCTTCACCTACTGGTGGCGTTCTACAAATGTTCCATCTATAGCTGATACTCCTCCTATCCAGCTGAATCACTCTAGCGGTTTATCACTTCGGATATAGGTGTCTACCAAGCCGAGATTACTGCCACTCAGTGATTATCGCCACTTTAGAAATTATCGCCGATTTAGTACGTATCGCCACCTCACAATCTTCCATTGCCACAGCGGTCTCATTTTGTCCTAACGGTGTGACATTGGGATAGTTAGCTCG
>Ga0307514_10001164_pt1 | contig 35645 bp, 27 predicted proteins | sample 16_EM_MG_FD_203088 | JGI IMG/M metagenome (GOLD analysis project Ga0307514, IMG submission 203088) | Populus trichocarpa ectomycorrhiza microbial communities from riparian zone in the Pacific Northwest, United States - 16_EM | ecosystem: Host-associated > Plants > Roots > Unclassified | place... | reverse complement strand
ACTTTGAAATAGCTTCGACTCTTGTCTTGTCTTGATTTCCTCGAAACGAACCTCGAGCCTCTTGCCCCGCTTTCAGTATAACATTAGTGTTACCAATATCACCTACGCCCGACCCCGCCCGTTACACCCAGTGGGGGGCGTACAGAAATACAGGGATAGCAGTGATGGACTGAGCAACGGGGAGTGTTGATAGAGCCTAAGGTTCATGACTGCTCTTTTAGACTTCACACTACTCTTCTATTCCCTACGCATCTTGGACCTTTAGACCTGTACCTAGTTATCATACCATAGCCAATACACACAGTTCTCCTCTTCACTATTGCAACAGGGAGTATATATTTGGGAGACCCTGGGGTGGATAGACATCATCTCATCAAACAACAAAATACACACTGTCTCTTTCAAAGCTCTTGGTCCCACGTACTCTTGCCTGGCTTTCATAGATTCACACAATTTGTGTAGTTCCTCAAGCACTCTTGCCGAGCCTTTATAGATCCACGCAATTTACGTGGTTCCTCACACAATCTTGCCAAGCCTCCATAGATCCACGCAATTTGTGTGGTTCCTCACAGCCTGGTAGCCTATCACATCCTTTCAACCTCTTCATATGCTCCTCAAGCCAGAACCGCTCTTTCTCACAAACATGACACCTCTTCTATAATACTATTCAGTGACTCAGTGTATGACTGACTCCCAGTGACATCGGGCTAATTCCATCTGAGTGGACTGTTCCAGTCCCAGTCGGTACCAGTCCAGTAGAAATTTGGAGTGCTCCGATCCCGATCCAAAAATCTCTTGGACTGGACTGAATTAAACCCGGACTGGTGGAATCATTGCTTACTTCCCTCCCATCCTTAGGCTCTGGCGCCAAAACCTCCAGCTCGTGCTCAGGCTCTAGCCCAGACTCAATCTCCAAGGTGTGGCTCAAGCTCTGGCTCTAGGTCTAGGTCAAACTCTTGCTCATTCTTGTGTTTTGGGTTTCTCGCTCCAGTGCAGGCCCGTGCTTTTGCTCAAGCTTAAACTTTAGCTCAAGCTCCAGGTTTCGACCACAATCTTCTGTCCCTTCCTTCGGCCAAAGTGCTCACCCCTGCCAGCCGATGGTCAATGAGGCTCACCCCTATTAGCTGTCGGTCAAATCCCTCCCGCCAATTCACTTCCACTTGCCCTCAGTCAAGCTGGACAATGCTGGAACGGTGATTATGGAATATGCACAAAAGCCGGTGGTGAATAGTTCATTTAAGACGTTTGAAATCCCGATATTTACAATACAAATAAACAGGGAGTAGTATTGGAACGTGCTGACACTGCAGAATGCACTCGTAGTGGTTGGCAAAATACAGGGCACCAAGATATACTGACAACCAGTATAAATAAGGATAAAGCAGTACTATGCGGTACTATGAAGCATGCGAAAAATTTTATTTGTTATGGCCGAAAGACCGAAAATAAATCGAATGAACGCAGTCAATTTATTGATATTGGTCGATACACACCAATACTGGACAGTAACGGGCGCTACAAAAGCAATCAATGCGATAAACAACATAAGAAGTCGGATGTGAACTCAATGAAGCGTTAAATACAGTGTTGTACAGATTAGTACTACGCAGTATTGAGCAGTATGAATATAAACCCAAGTACTTTCTGCGATAGACTCTGTACTTGTGCGAAATGAACTCAACACACAATGAGAAACTAATGAGTACAGATGAATACAAGACGATAACAGGCGGTATACTCAAGTTGGAGTATTACAAGTGATAGACCATGGACTGTTCCGCAAAATGAACATGGCTCAGCCACAGGTACAAGCTACTACATACCCAGACTAGCCAGTAAAAGTTTGTACTGAACGTCGTGAGAGTGACATTGAAATGGTGTCGAATGGAAACATATATGGCCCCATACAGGTCAGTACTGATGCATATTTGAAAATACTGACAGAACGAGAGCTAAATCGCGAGAGTTCTAAAATGCGCAGGGATAGAGATACTCTTGGCTGTCACACCAGAAAATGATAGCCGTACAATACCAGAAATACTGATAAGTATGGCTTGGTATTGAATGGTCGTAGTCTCTGCGCGAAGTCAGTCATTACAAATTTATTACTACCTAGCGAGCGGGCAGCTGCCCGCCACTTTTAGACCATGTTCTATCGAGGCATTTACCAATGCCAATGACCATATGAGGTCATAAAATTGCCTACCATAGGTGGGTCTTCCTTGCTGATGAAGGCCAAACATGGCAATAGGCCACTCCCCTTCATTTTATGATTATGAGTATACGTCCTTAACTCTGTTTCCTTTGGAATTCATGTGTGCGGTTTCCTTTGTGTTTGCATTGTCTCTTTGGGTCTGTTACTGGGATTATGGTTTGGGGTTTGTTTTTCTTTGCTTTGGGATGGAAACACATAACGGTTTAAGGCTATAGGGTATCTTTTGGTGGCTCCGGGTTGGCAGGATATCAAGGGATTGGGTTCTATTCACTTATGGGTCTGGAATTTGCATTCCAATATATATAGCTCAGATACCAGAATAGATGCTCGGATTCATCATCTGACAGTGGTATTTGGATCCGTAGACAGTTCTTAATATCGGGAGACTCCCGATAAACTTAGTGTTACATCGGAAGCAGGGCTGCCATATTAGGAAGCTCCAATGGCTAAACGTAGCGCGCAATCAGACTTGGCTAAACCGATTAGTTGCAGACTCTCACTAAGTCGGAGCTCTTTCGTCAGAAAGTGGCTGAGACGCTAAGAAAGAGTCTGGGCACGAGACTACTAAGCCATCACTTCTTGCTATGATTTCTAACATGCTGTACAGACATAAGCTAAGATATTAAAGGCAAAAAAGCGAGCACTGCAAGGTTTGCAAATTTTGAACCCGCAGACCGGCGTTTATAGCGGCCCGAGGTTTCGAGCGCCATGGGGTTTTGAACCTTTTCCGGAGCCGGCAAAGTCAACACAATAGAGATATTTTGGTCAATGCTCTCTAGGTTTGAACCTGGTAGCTGGTGTTTATAATGCCATTAAGCTAAGCCATCAGTGCCGTGATTTCACCATGCTGTACAGAATTTGAATATAATGCAGTATCTTAAAGGCTAAAGGCAAAAAAGCGAGCGCCCTGACGTTTATAGTGCCATGAGGTTTTGAGCCCTGGTATGAGTACCTAGCTAACCTATGCCATCTGTTGTACATGTGCTGGTTTCCTTGAGGTTATACAAAACCCGAACCTATTCCAGGATTTTAACAGACAAAAACCGCGCACCGCAAATTTGAACCCGGATATCTTACAAGACCTAAAGTGCGAACTCAAAGATATCATCGAAAAAGAGACTATACGCAAGGCTTTCCAGCCCGATCCAAAGACCTACGACTCAAGCAGGGTGTTTGAAAGCGGCCATATTTTCGAGGTGACTAGGGTTCCGGGGGGTTACAGGCGCAGGAGATATAGGAATGGCCAGAAGTGGCGCGGGATATCCCTTTTACGTAATGGCACGAGCAAAGAAGCTGCGTACGTATAGAAGCTAGGTAGAAACTTAGGTGTCGCCTGTAATCCTTTTTTGGAGACTGCTCTCGTTTCCGAAAGTTATGCAAGGTAACACCACACTCTTTCATGATAGTATTAACTGCTGACTATAGCAGAAAAAAATATTGCGATGCTGTCCATATCTGACAGCGTGAATTGAGATTTCACCAGGTTCGTGTTGGACGCCGTGGAAATTCTGCTCCTTTTATAACCATGAACAAGTGCCAAGTCTCAGATCTTACAATCATGGATTTATAAAACACCCCTTCTCGTCACATATCAGCAGACATGTCTAAAAGCGACCTTATGCGACGTGCATGGAAATAGATATGAATTGGCCATGGTTAGTTAGTATCACAAAATGCCTCTTCACTAAGCTGGCGGAATCCGGTGCTGGAAACGCCAGGATGTAGGTTCGAAACTTGCAGCGTGAAGAGTAGTGCTCTGAATATCAAAACCCAGACTAGAAACTCGGTGTTGTCTATTCTTTTTCCTGTTACCATTTATGCATCTTGTAAACGCGGGTGCCCGCTGCCACGCTAGGTCAAACCATCACATTGAACATCTGCCAAATCCGCGCCGGCTGTTTTACCGCCAAATAGGCAGACTAATTGGAATCGCAGATTTCGCAGTTGCCAGTGCCTATTCCATGCTATCCATTCATTGGATTGTAATATTGGAAATCAGCATGGGAATTTGAAATATCCACGCACACAATATTAGCTAGCCAAGATAATTATTATTAAGAAGCGATTTCTTTACAGAGCTGGTTGAATATAGTATTAGAAACACCACGATGTAGGTTCAAAACTTGCAGTGCCCAATTAGTGCTTTAAACACTAAATCTCAGGCTAGAAACCTAGTATTATCACTTTTCCTTATGCTTCAGTACATCATGACAGCCGCTAGATCGTCTGGCAGGAAAGCAAGATCGTCGCATGATACACAAAAGTTAAATTAGAATAGTACTATCCAGTAGATATGACAGATCATAATATTACTCGGGTTTAGCTCAGTCCCCAGACTTCCATTCCCAGCTGAAATCCCCCATATGTTTTGGCATTCCAGGCTTCTTACAAGCATGAGAAAGTTCACCGGTAGAACTCATAATCAACCCAAATCCTCGACTAGACTGGTATGTCGTAGGACTTTGTCAAGCGACGCCCCTTCCCGTTCGTTAGCATTGGTAGAGGTGTCGAGGGTGTGTTTTGTGATCATACAGCTACATGGGCATTGAAAGCCCTTAACAGCATCGTAATCAAAATCTAAGACGGCACAACTTAAGCATTTCCGATGTCCTATCGCGGGACAAAGCCCTTGTGATCTAGTGGTGCTTTTGATTAGTATCGACATCTAAAGATTGTAATATAACCGCAGGACGACTTACCGAACAGCACAAGCAGTGGTAACCATAAGTCTCGCCCGCATCGGAATCGAAAAAAACCTTACAATGTTAGTAAGTAAACACGGAAGGAAGGGGCATGACTTACACCGGTTCACTAATGCCTTCAGTTGGTAAATCAATACTCGTAATTTTCTCGGGATACAGAGTTCTCAATCTTTGCATTGTTTCAGCGTCAACATCTTCCGTTGATTCGACTACTAAATCTGTAAGATCCCACATGCTGAGCGGACCCGAATCAATGTCCATAGGTCTTCTAGGAGTGCGATCTAGAGGTGCGTATCTATCTATATGCTTACGAAAGATATGATGATCGCTGACGATGAAGTGATACTCCATACTGACAGACGACTGCAGCAATCACGGAGCTTTCTTCGTATTGAAGGCACTCCCACCCTAGCCGAACCGGGGTTGTCATTTTCCCCATATTAGCAACCGGTAGAGAGCTAGATATTGTGACAGGTGACTTTACCCTCGTGCATATCAATAAGATGGGCATTGGAAAGCTTTCAACAGTCTCGCAGCTCGTAGGAAGGGCCATCTTGGCGATGAAATGATGCTCCAGATCTGACTTGACGGGGATTTTAACCTAATCTTTGACCAAATCTTGGACTGCGTAGACGGACACTCTTCAAGTCTTCCTAGCGGAACACCTCCCAAATTTGAACGTCCAGAACCCCTCTCACTTCCCATCCAACGCCACCCTTTTTCTTTTAGCACCCAATAGAGACATTAGAGGCGAAGAATTTACCAGACCTCCTTCAAAGCTTGTAGCGTCGAAGACTACGAGTATTCTCGCGGGATGAGCACAACTTCACAATCATTGTAGATTCCTGCTGAATACCTCGTGATAGATTACGAGTGCTCTCAATAGCCTTATTCTCCTGCTTGCATGTTGACTGCACTCCTACCCTAGCTCTGAACCCCGAGTACCGAGCTAGTAAGCTCTTTAGCTATGAAGATAGCGGGGATATCTTTTTTTCGTTAGCACCCGGTAGAGAAGCAGTAGCGGGTGAACTTACCCTCATGCAAACCAATAAAGCAGGAATTGAAAAGCCTTTGAAAGCTCTACAATCAAGCTCTAAGTCGACATAGAGAATGCAATTGAGCCTCAGAATGTTGTGGCCATCGGTCACAATTGTTACACACTTCATATGATTCATCATCTCACCTAGCCCCAAATCCCCTTGATCAAGAAGGTTGTGGAGTGCTGTCCGGCGATTGGAATATTTGCTCTTGGAGGTTTTTGGTATACGAGGAGACTGGTTTGGATGCAACTAATTCACTAAGCTCCTTGGTCAAGAAAGTTACCGGGCACTATTAGGTGAAATGCTTTTTCTCTTTTTAGTATGCGGTAGAGACATTGAGGAGAAGGAGAAGAAGGAACAGGGGATCACACACAAAACGGCATATCAACGGAGCGAGCACTGAAAGTAGTTTTAAAATCCCATAGCCAAGCTCCTAACCGATACCGATAGCTCCAATGAACGCCTTCAGAACATCAAGAGAACTTGTTACTCGGGAGCGTGGTGGGAAGCCGGATCGTCTCCCGAGAGTGACTTGGATAGACAGTTGCTCCAAAAGTCCAGTCAGATTCGGAGGCAACACAGAGAGCACCAATGGTATAGTAAAACAATAGGAAGGAGGCGCTGCGGTGAAGGCCTTTGGATGTAAATGGGATAGAGCTCGAGCGAGTCCTGCGCTCAAGTTGTGTGGAAGCTAGGTGTGTTATAGCAGTGGATATAACAGGAGATTACAGTGCATTCTAAAATTCGCATAGGAGAAGCTGTTTTCGGCAGCTTGAAGTTGGATGGGGTAGGGGTGTGACCACCCGCGACTGCTAATCTATGCCCGCTTTCCATTACTACTAATACTCGTTCACCCCCCATTGCAACCCACCACCACTCCCTCCAGACCTATCCTCCAAAATCGACACTCGATACATCCTTACACTTCATCTCATTGACAATCCATACAACTATTAGCAAGATAAGAGTACACGTACTTGGTATTATTACGTTCGAGACTAGCGAAACATAGCTCAATCTGCATGACACCTAATGTATATACCAGTGCATCAGCTCTCAAGAATAAACCGCCGTTCCTGTTCGAAGTAAGCCATGAACATCCACCTAACTGCCCAATTGCTTTCCCCAAGATCCCACTGACCAACATCGTAGCGCCGGGTTTAATTTTAGTCCCGAACCTGCCAACGGCTCTCGTAGCACTTGGTAGTGTCATAACCGTTTGGGAACCGAATAAAAGTGTTTCATCTCAGTCAGTCGGCGGAGATATACCTACAACCTTCCGAAGCGTCACAGACGAGTAATCCATTTGCTACGCCAGAGGCCTAGGCCTCATTTCGGCGTTTCCGTACCATTCACAGAGGATGCGGCTCGCTCTACATGCCCCCTATCGCGCTATTCGCGGAGAGATAGGCAGTTCACTCTTTTTAGCTTCGTAAATAGTAAGTAATCCCAACGTCTAATCTGAGCTTATTCTTGATGCTAGTCGTCATCACATCGTCCTTCCTAATGACTCTAAATTTCCTGCTATCTATTCTAACAGTAAAACATAGCCTACACCTAAATACCAGAAATTCGCTCTATCTCGCTTACTCTTCTCGCATAGCCAGCCATACCATTCTCTAGCCTCCCTTTCTCATTTGATACACTCTTTCGACTACTGAGGTGGTTGAAGGAACAAGCTTAGTTAGTCTGTTCTTCCCAAACGAAACAACAATTGACCAGACTGCAACCGACCCGGATTATGGACTCCTCAAGGTCTTCAACGTTATATCAGTGTCAATAGCTGGCTTGGGCTGGCAGGGAAATCAAAGGCAAGCATAAAATGAAAGTTTCAAAGAAAGTTTCAAAGATACACGCGCCGAGTGATGGGAGAAGAAGCTACCGTCCGAGAACTTCTCAGCTATCTGCATACTCTGTCAACTCCTTTGCTACTACGTCGGTCGCTTGCATTGGCAGCACTTGGTGTTGTGCGAACCTTGAAGAGCGTTCTCTTCCCAAGTATCCGCAACCTAGTTGGATAACCCTCATTCTCGTCAGTGGGTATGAAAACGCAACCGTGTTCGGATCCAGGGTCCGGTTTAGGCTGGCCCAAGAATGAAAGGGGCTGAAAAGGGACTGTAAGAGCAGCCAAGAGATTAAAGGCAAACATAAAAGACCTCTGAAAAGATAATCACCACAAGTGATGGGAGATGAGGCCGTCAACACCACTTACATCGGTACTATCTGGTGCTGCGCAAACATGGGAGAGAGTCCTCAGCTTCCCAAGCAACGCCAATCTGATTGGCAACGAACTCTTAGTTTCGTCGGCGAGTTTTTGTCGGGACAATAAACCGACAACGACGAAGCAGAGTTTGACAAGATACGGTGGTTTCCGTTGATCTCGATAATTGTGAGGGAGTTCGCATGGCCAAAAGAGACGCGTTAGTTTCCATTGATCCCTCGGGATCAGATGGAGGAGTTCACACCAGTAATTGACGTTTCTCGAGTTCAATCACGCGATGAAACGATAACCACACTCTTCCCTCTCCCTCTCGCCAATTCTACAAAGACAGTAAATTCCCTCAAGCGCTGAACTGCAACGTTCGAACACAGCCACCCTCAGCATTAACGTTCAACGATTCCTCTAGGTTTTGGTACATAAGTACTCCATCTACTCTCTTACGCCTGCCATTAACAGTTTCTCAGAAACATTTTTCTGCCGCTGTTACGATATGCGATAAGGCGGTACGGAACAAGACAATTCAAATCCAGAACAAGATCATGGTATCCGAAAAAAGATGGTAAAGACCCGATGGTTACCTTTGTGGCAAAATGCAGGGTGCTCAGAATGTCACATGCCAAGAGTATTGAAGCGTACGATACCAAGAGCGACTATTGGGAAGACTCTAGTGCTATCGCGGGATCGTATGGGTGTGGACGAATGGGCAAGTCGCATTGTCGGAATAGTGATAAAGCGGTCGGTACCATCGATTGCAATCCTTTCAATAGCCAAAACTGCCTATCTATCCAACTCTTCTTCAGCCAAAGTTGCCTATCTATTCAGGATTTTCAGTGTTAGCCACTCTTAATACTCAACACTCCCTCTGGTTCTTCCAGTCACTCTTCATCACACAAAACTCCCTACCTATTCTAGCCTTCTTCAGTCAAAACCCCCTATCTATCCTGGCTCTCCTTCAATCACTTCTTACAACTGAATTAGAGGGTGGCTCCAAAGGGTAAGAAGAAGAGGAAGAGGCGGTGACTAAATGGAATGGGAATTGGGCTTTCTTGTAAGATAGTTTCCGCAAAGCTGGTGTTTATTCCATTGCTAATTTATCAAGGATCTTAACCAGTGCTGATCAATTTGAGGAAACCATTGCGAGGCAGATTGCATTGGGCACTCGCGTGGTGAAAGTGGCAATGTTCTTGAGTGTACACGAAAGAGAATCCGCGATTACTCGGGATAAAAGAAAGAGAAAGGGAATTGCAAATTCTTGTAAGAGAGTTTCCCCCATCCTAGCGCTTATTCCATTTTCTGATTTATCAAGGATTTCAACCTGTGCCGATCGATTTGCGGCAACTATTGCGAAACAGTATTCGGCCCCGTGTGGTGAAGGTGACATGATCCCAGAGCTAAGCACAACATAAAAATTGCTTATTTCTGCATCACCCAAACTATGAGAGAGTGGATCCTAAATAGAAGAAGTTTGAAAGAAAGAAACATCGCAAGCTCTGATATCAAGCTTTAGTCTTTCAATCGATGTCTTCATGGCGTTTGAACGGTCGGTCGGTCGATCTTTGCGATTGGAGAGATGGGATTTGGATACTCAGGTCTCTCCGCACCATTGTCTGGGCCTCAACCACATCGCCACATATTTGGGGACTATGGTTTCAGAGTTTACCGATCGAGTATCGGAAGAAAACCAAGATTGTTAGGATGTCATGCTACTTATGCCGTCCCCTGACGAGACACTCTCGAATGAGAGCTTCTTAGGGCCCAAGCCGCTGTCGTGATCGCGGTTATGGACATTGGTGATATGTTCATTGGCGGTGTGATGGTTGTAAATTAATGAAAGAAGGAACCGGTTAAGATCTTGCTAGGAGCGGTTCTCTCACTGGCGTCTCTAGTTCTCGCGACTTCCGTTGAAAACTCTCCGGCATCTCAAATCCTCATGACTCCTATTGCAAACTCTTCAGCATCAGTTCTCACCACTCCCGTCGAAACTGCTAACCCCTTGCTCGCCATGCCTGCCTCTGGGTGCGTTCCCGAATCCTACACCACTTTCCCAGCAGAATCGCTCGCTAATATGCAAATAGCTGGCTGAATGTGAGACTTCGGGAGCATCTCCAACCTTCAACGAGATCGATGGCATGACTCCGGGGAATAAAGCAAGCCGCCATTGTCCTCAAGTGGATTCACCCCTCTTATCCCTTTGCCGGTAGCGGGCCCTTCGGTGGGTTTCGGATCCTCAGCGCCTCTTTTGTTATTACACCACAACCACCCACTAAGACCCCCCCTAGAATAGCACCAATTGAGAGTTAACTACCTGGAGCTTCAATATGTAAATTCTCAGCCAGTGTTTGGCAATTCTGTGTTAAGTGTCAGGCAATGTGTTGCATTTGTGCTCTAGTGGGGCTGACTATGACCAATATTTATGATAATTAGCCCTCCATTTCCCACCAATAAGTCCCAATGTTATGGACGAAAAGCTATAAGCTATTTGGATGTCTCTGGAGTTGATGAGTATATCAAATATCAAAAATCTCGCTCCAAATTAGCTTCATGGGATATCACTTGACTGATGCAACTGGCAATTTTGTTGAAATAGTGATGATAGAGAAGCTTGATTGTATATTATCTAAGAGTGCCACAAGGCCATATATATATGAGTACAAATGTGAATGCGTGCGTACGCATCTATGTATAGACTTTTCAGGCCGACAGTAATCTCTGGCCATACGAGACTCATCTCTGGCCATACGAGACTCATCTCTATTGAAAATACAGGAGTATCTACATTTCTCTTACTAATATTTGTACCTTTCTTTTTATTCTCCATAAATATGGAAGGTCTTTGCGGATAAGAATAATGTGGTGTGTTAATACTTTCGTTATCTGTTATCTTTAGATGTCTAGAAAGTTCCGGTTAGAACTTGTCTAGAATCTTCTTTTTGTTCCGTTGGAAAGGGATTTATCAGCGCTTATCTTTTAGAACGCGCCTAGATGGTTCTAATGGTTTCCTTACGGTTCTTGTTTATAATTATGTACAGTTGAAGAGTTTTTCTTTACTGTTTTAGGATATTGTTCCGCGACCGTGGTCATGGACAATCACTCCTTTGTTTATGTATATATAGATACTGTTTCTCCGGTTAGAGAACAGTTCTTTAGACTTGCTCTGACATCGATAAGAATACAACAATATTTTCTCGATACCTCCTCTTTCAGTATTATATGATCTTGTTTCGAACACTTCTCTACTTCGTTACTTTTATCATATTATTGCTTCAAATTCTCTTCGTTAGATTTTAACCAATCTCTCTGTACTTTCGCATCCCATTTTATTAATCTCTGGCCACAGAAGACAGAGACCTATCATGCAATAAATTTGTTACGATATGGAAGTTGGGGAGAACCGTGTGCGTGTATTCTATGGTACAGAGAAGAGAGAAGGAGAAAGACTCAAGATATATACAGGAGGCATCAGCCCCTGCAGCCGTGACCGTGTATCAGACCTGTAACATCATGTACATCTGTAACACAATTACCACACCCCACAAGTCTACCAGGCCACAATGAGCCTTCTAACTTCTGAATATGGTACTTAGACATGTGTGTACCGCTTGGGTAGAAAATTGGACAACTTGTCCCCACTCAGGAAAGCACAGAAATTATGGGGTTGGTTGAACAGGGGTGAAAAATAGCAGTTTACAGCTCAGTGTGTAGCTAAGCAGTGCTCTATACACTTACAATCTTTCTTTTTATATTATCTAGTGTGTGTAGAATTATTTTATTTCTTTTGGGCTCATTTGGTTGTGTTGTGGTTGTGAAAATGGTATTTTACAAGCGGGCCCATTGTGGGTCCAAACCCGCTTACCGGCAAAGGGATACCAGTTCATTCATGAGCTGGGTTCCTGAAGATCATTCGCAGAAATTCCGAGGGTGCTGAGGGAATATGATTGGGTTGCATTTTACTTCGCGATCGCTTAAACGCTTACTTGCTTCTTTACGCCCAGCACGCTCAGCACTGGCATTCTCTACGAATCAACATCGCCTCTTTCAATCCACTATACACTTTCCCTTAGTTGTGTTGTGTTTTGCTTTCTTTTCTTCATTAGGGTCATTAGAGATATACTAACTTTTATGAGATATTTTATCGCTGGGATTAGAGTATGAAAATTGGCATTCTCAGCTGCAGCGCAAGAGTTGCAAGAAGACACCTTGACGACTTCGTTGAGACTTTCTCAGGGAACCCTGACCTATTAACAGCTGCAGTGCGTCTTATTCCTATTTATTCTCGATATCATTACTCACCCATACATAGTCTCATCCGATTCCGTCGACATTCAATCCTCAGAGGAGGATGCCGTGCCACCGATAACTGCGGCTCCCAGAATACATGAAGACGTCCGTCGCCCCTCAGCAAAAAATTTGGAGGGTGACAGTATACTAAGCAGCCGCAGTTGCAATTGCTGGCCCTTCCAAAGCTATTGAATATTATCTCGAAGGTTTCCCAGTATTTTATTTGTATATTTTCATGCTAGAGAGGCCGGATTGCTAATATTTGGGGGAAATTAGAGATTCTTCAACTTCAACAAAATGCTTGCAGTATCGGAATATTAACAGAATGAAGGGACGCGGAAAAAACGAGAATGGGAGGATCACACTGAAAGTCGCGGATGTTAGTGTGCATTGATTTGAGGGTTGCGAGTGGAGCACTGGTGGCAATTCATCAAAATGATTTAAATAGTCACTTCGGCCAAGCAGGATTCTGGGTTTGGAGTTTGTCTTTTTTAAAGCACCATAAATAATACGTGTTCTAAAGCTTTATTCTGAATCTTGCCTTGTAATGGTTGAAATGGATTCTGAGATCTTTGAAGAAAGCTACTGTGGTGATACTCGTGCTGTTGAACCGCATATGGTATCCACTCCATCCGCAAACAGGGTTGAGAAACTTCTGTTCCCACCACAACACAACCACCATACAAATCAGTGCTCCCACCATTGCCATCACCTAAAATACGAGCCGATTTTTTTATAAATTAGATCACTGCCACAACCATAATCTGCCATTGTCCCCTCACCTCCTATAACAAGTCTGATCAGCTAAAACTTACACCTGCTGCGGAAAAGATTTTATTTTGAGCAAGTGACAGATATCACTTCGCCTTTTGTCATGTCGGGGTCTTAGGTTGTTAGAGCCCCCTGTGTTGTCTGGGTTTCTATGTGGTGGGAAGTTGCAATCAGTTGGCGGACTCCTTAGATGAGGCGTCCACTGCACCAATTGCAAACGTCACCGCCCCATCCGTGGATAGGACTTAACAGTGCTTGGTGATGAAACCCTGAGTCTTTTCTATTGTAATTTCTCGACCTATATCGATATATCGTCGGGAGGCTTTTCATCACTAAAAGAATCGGAAAGGAATCAACAATTAATTGCTTCCCCAAACTTTACTAGGATGTGTTCGTAGACGACTGTGTCCGCAAAGCCAAATAAACTTCGACCAACGGAAACTAACAGATTAGAAAACCAGCTTGGGCAATTGCAATTGTTTTTAAAAGCATGATTGATTTTTGTTGGGCTTCGGGATACATTAATTTAAGTTAGGTGGCTAGTAGATAGGAGGGCGATCGCGAGCGAAAAAAAACTTAAGTCTAAAATTCGCTAAAATTCGTAAATATTATCTCGAGCCCCCAATCGTCAAATTTGATTGGGCGACTAACCCTAACTGCCATCTCCGCACCCCATCAGTAGCCTACGAGAAAATTGCACTTGGCGCTACTGGATAGGGACGAGACAACGCGGATATATTGAGGTTTAATTACTAAATTGGGTCAATTAATTATCGAACAATTGCCTAGACCCCACGAACGAACATAATTCCACTTTAGTTTGGTCATGATATTAAGAAGAATATGAAACTAGTACATTTTGGTTAAGTACTTGGATGATAATAGGTACTCAAGAAAAGAGAAGGGTTAAAATAATACAAAATATATAGTAGAATAAACTAATTTCAAGCACTTTTCCGTACACCTGAAGTCGTTGAAGTCATTCCCGGCATCCAATCATTAACAAGGAAATCCGCAATATATCACAATTTAAACTTACACGTCGAAATCAAATAAGAACTAGTTCAACCCCAGTACATGGCATCTAACTAGGTAGTGGATCATTGCTCGGCAGACGTTCCGTTGTAATTGGCATCCTGGTCATCATCGTCGTATGCTTTGCAATTTCCCCCTAGCAAGATTTTTTCTAGAAGTATGGTGTTATTGAAATGTTCGTTTGGGTCATACTTTCGAGCATCGACAATATCTCTGGAGTTCCAGTCAGCATCCCATTAGCACAATAATTATAAAGAATGCACAATCTCACCTTGTGGTTCTTTTTCCGTGTAGGTGCAGTTTATTGTCAAGTTCCTTCACCTTCTTCCATGCCTCTTCAGACCCACCAATCAGGACGAATTGCATCCCTACCTGACCTACTGGCGCGTAAAGGTTGTCCAATTTCTGGGCCCATTCGTATATTATTCTCTTCAATTCCTTGAAGCCCATGTCGTTTAGTAGACTGCGTCCGTCTGTTAGAATGATTAAGTTAAGATTGGTGAAATCGAGTTCAAGGCCACATCGTTCGGCCTTATCTCTGGCACGTTCGAACCGCTGAACATAGTTTGATAGGAGTTTGTCAACTTTATGAAATAAACTGATCAAGTCGCTAGGTGGGGGCGTGTTTCTATCGAACGCGTCCAGGATCACTTCCATATTTTGTGATCGTAGTACCGATCGCAGGTCCGCCTGCCCGGACACAAAATGTAGGTCAATGCCATTTTTGTCGTAAAGTATAGTAATCTCTGCCAACCGTTTCAAAGTCTGGCGTATGTCTGACCATCCTTCGGTGTCTTCCCTAGAGTCGTCCACAAGGAACACCTAGAGGTCTTATATTAGTAGAGTGCCTTTAGGCATTTGAATAATTAACTGAATGAAGACTCACCGTATCAAAACAAATCAATTGTTGCAATGGGTCCTCCAAGCGAGGGGTTCTGGGAGTAGTTGCCGGCGGCTGTTTCAGGGAGTGGCCACTCGAACCCGTCTGGGGGCTCAAGGCGGCCGGGATATTAGGCGCAATACCGGGTTTGCCAACGGGTGTCGCGGGGGGTGAAACTTGCTGGATAATACGGCTTTGATTGGCACGTGATACTGGACTGTAAGAACCGTCAAATATTCTCTGGAAGTACTCCTGAACATCCGTAATCAACCAATGCTTGCCACTATATAACGGGCCATTCCTTAACATTGCTCTAATGACGTCGACGTAATTCTCGACGAGTGAGTCGTAAAGCTGTTGCTTCCTCAAGTATTCAATCCAGTCGAGCACTTTCTTCTTTACGAATTGACCTTCGTAGAACGCACAAAGTTGATAAGGGTCGTTACTAGTCTGCACTGTTACAGTTCTTCTCCGACGAAACTCTTCAACGCCATTTTCGTATCCTAGTAGGCCAAACGATAGGACATCCAAAAGGATGCAGCCCAGCGCCCATACATCAGCAGAGCGCCCAATGGTGGCTCCGGCGTGACATTCGGGGGCCAGGTAAGGTCCACGATCTCCATATGGCCATCTGGTTCCGGAGTCTCCCTTCACCTTTTCTTCTTTGACTCTAGCCAGACCAAAATCCGATATCATAAAATCATCTCCTTTAACAAGAATATTATTGAGAGACTGTTCAGAAAGCCGAACCATGATCAGCAATTAGTGGTGCAAGTGAGTAATGAAAGAACTGCGAGACGCACCAAATCCCGGTGAATCCCGACTCTTTCGAGTCCCTCCTCTTCGTCTCTAGTGATACTTTGAGGATGATGAAATGCCGATAGACAAGAAGCTAGGTTGGAGGCTTTCTTTAGGAGCTTGTGCAGGGTCTCCTTAGTGGCAGGAGGTAAATTGGCTGGATTTTTCATGTACTTGCCGAGTGTACAGTCTGCTAATTCGAAAATCATATAGCCTGTGGCGCTTGTATCTGTTTCGTGAATGAAATGCGCCCGAAGTTTTACGACGTTAGTTGTGCGACCTTTGAGAAAACCAAGAGCAAAAACTTCGTCGTTAAAACTTTTCCGGTCATCACCATCTTCGATTTTGACCTCCTTGCAAGCATACCAAGTCTAAAGAAGAATGAAACGCATTAGTAGCTGCTAGGTTCTGTGAGGTCTTGTCTACCTACAGATTCTCGACTGGTACGTTTGGCGGTGATGCCATCTTGGTGTTCATCAATCTGGATTTTAGAAACTTCGGAGAAAGTGCCACCACCGATAAGTTCTCGCTGGCGGATCGGAAGGATATGGTTCATCGATATCGATACTGGCATTCCTTCTTCAATCTTTGGAGCGATAAACTTGAATTGGTGGAAATAGAAACTACTGCCTGCGAGGTCTGCTATGCCGACGAGGTCTTGACGAGATATGGGCAACTTGTAATCGCTGTCGCGCTGTCTGCAGAAATGGACGATTGCGCGCTCCTTGCCAGAAAGAATAAGGGCGGCAAGAGTTTTTCGTAGATTTTCGAAGATGTAAGCGGGCTTAAGGTAGGTTTGATCAGCTAGAGAAATAGATTCGTCCCTGGTAAACTGTTTTATCCAGAGTTTAACGACCTCCTGAGTCATGAGTGAATCCAACTTGATTTCCGGGATATATGGTTGGTCCCTCCAGTTTCCAACCTCCAGACAACCGATTTCTCCGATCAGTTTGGGGGGTTTATCTCGTCCCGGCGAAAAGCTTCTAATAGCGGTGCCAATTAACGGAATTGTCCGGGGGGTATCGGTCGGCGGTGTCATGGTGTATGCAGTCGAGATACCGTGTGTGTAATGTCAACGGATTAACGTATTTCTACTCCCTTCATAAATAGATCGAATATTGACCGATGTTATTGATTTACCGTGGTACTGAGTATGTGAGTGTTCCAGATATTCTTTTGTAGCCTTTCTTGCTGTTCGGTCGTTGCTCTATCCAGCTACTAGTTCTACGAACTAATATAGAACTATAAGGTTCTGATTCTCCACCAAAAAACTCCATAATGCGCACGGTGCACAATTGCAGCCAACCTGCTTTATGAGTCAGATCTTGGCAAAACCTGGAGGATCATGCAGTTTCTTGGAAATATAAGACAAGAGCCTTATTATGATAGCTTACTATTTGTTATACGTACTAATCAAACGTCTAGATCAGTTCGCCGAATGTGAGTCGGTCACCCCACGTTGTATCACCCATATATGGCCATATCAAGAGTAAGCAGCATTTGCATATGCATGTCGCACAAGGCTACTAAAGCTTGGATTTCACTGCTACATAATAAGTTCAAGCTAAAGAAATGTAAAGGAATGAATTAGATCCTATAAAAATCAAGCTGTGCTATGGTTTTATTCAAGGACTTCTTCACATCTCGTACCTCCAGTTTGTTCCACACATACCACGTACCCAGTGTAAGAAGAAGAAGCGGGATTGTCAACAATAGGAAGAGTAAAAAGCTCTCTTTGGATAACTGGGCTCGATGAAAATCAATCCCGTCCCTTGATTCTTGGAACTTGAGAATACCAGACTGCAAAAATGTCTAACCAAGTGTTAGTATTCTTCTTAGAACTCAAAGAAGCGATCAGAATACCATCACGCAAGTCAGCGGCAAGTATAACATTGCCAGGAACGTCACTATCTTCATTCCAACTGCATCATTAATGGTCTTCTCGCTCATTTTAACCATGAGATCTGAGTCTCTTCGGCCTATTTTCTGCAGCATGGTTGTAAACTGGCTATGATGCGAGACAGTCTCTTGCGTTTGGAATTCCAAAACATTGTATAACTGGCCACGGAAAATTAGATTCAAATTTGTTCCTCGACTATAACACAAATGGAGCATACCAATCGTGACCTCCCATGGACGCGTCGGAGAAGACTCCCGACATTCCTTTTATAACATGCCATATCCAGCAAATAGCATTCCAGCGCAGCATTAAACGTGTCCCAAGTTGTATCGTCGTCTAGATCAGAAAATTTGTGGTAACGGTCGTTCAAGAACTTTAAACATTTCACGGCTGACTCGTTATTCTCAAGATATAGTTGGAACCGATGAACGGTTTCCTCAAACTTCTGGAGTAGCTGAACGTCTTCAAAACTAACTTCTAGGGTGTTTGGAGATGGTTCATCATTCTCTTTCTTGCTGTATGGGTGCAACCTATCAAAGTGGAGTTTGCTATCGACCATATAGTTTACAGCATTCATAGTCTCCGGCAGACATTAGCGCCGGACAAGACTATTGGGAACGCAAAACATACCGTTTTGAGAAAGTATTCTTCCAAAGAATTGAAATAGGCACGCCAATTCTCGCTGGCGGATGATAGAAAGATCATATGCAAGTTAAGAGGATTTTGTTCGAAAAGATTAGCCGTGGGGGTGGAGGGGGCATTGAAAGTCTCCGTTATCCTATCCCCAACCCTTGCTGATGGTTTCACAAGTATCCAAACGTTAGATCTGTCATGGCATTGATATCTGTGGTAGACAGAAGTCTGCCGTATACTCCAGCCATGAATTCCGTCTCGGCGACCATTTCTGGCTGCGTACGAGATATTGTAGCAGAGTTCTAGAAGGTTATTAATATTAGGAGAAGCGGGACTCTAAAGATAGGGTGCACGTACCAAATGAAGTCATCAAACTTCTGGATGGGCAGTCTCCGTTCGTATTGAAATGGATTTTAAACTTGCATCTGCCGTATGTACTGTCCAAGTTGCTAGATTTTGCGCCTGCCGAATGCAAACAGTCGAGAAACGCAGGAATGACACGATGCGCTGTTAAAAGCTTCCTTGTGAGCTCCTCTGAGATGTGTAGCTCGGACCACGAAAAGACGTTGGGATTGGATGGGCGAATAAAACTTCAGATAGAAAATTATTCAGTTCATGTGTGAAAATTGAGATTGGCCGTCTTACTAAAATCGATGCAATAACTTGGCGTCACGGGCCTAACCCGATTCAGCTGCGATTCTAGGTCTGCAGATTCGATATTGGGCACTGTACGTACCAACAATTCTTCGAACGATTGACGTGTGGTGCACTCAATTGGCTGTCTGACTGCTCTCTATTAGTGGGACTTAATTAACTGGTGTTGAAGGCAGTTCTACCCTCGATACCAACATCGTCGCTTGGTATATCTAGTACTTGAATTTTTATGTCGTTGGGATCGGTAAATAGTCTCGAACTATCATCCCGAAGCCTGTCGTTATAGAAACGTGTATCATACTCGCACGGATCTAAGTCGACGAGCTTTCGTGGGTATGTATAATATCCTTGCCATTGATTGTTCATGTTAGCTGGTTTGAAATTTATGATGAGTGAAGACTGTAAGTTAGGGCGATGTGTTGCGCTCCAGTGTTCCTTATCTATCACTTCATCTAAGGCAGTGCCTGTAACATCCCCGCCCACTGCACTACAATATTCTGTTGCAATTGGATACGACAACACCACCTTGTACGCGAAACGAAATGCAATGGCGTTTGCGATCTTGCGCACGCTGCTAAGACATGTACTGCGACTATTCTGCCTTCCTCATGGTGTCGCGATCAAAATACACCAGTTAGAATGTTCGGAAATTTTGGAGCACTGATGCCTGAAGAATAAAGTTCGAAAATAATTTTATTGCCCAGGTGGTTATTAGCATCTATTTTCCCAACCTAAGTCCCAATTTCCGCCTTCTCCGCATACCACATAACCTAATATTGGTTCTATCCATGCCCACAAAGACCGCTATTTGTCTGAAAACCTCTTTATATATAGCCTGATAGTCGTCTATGAACGATATCATTCAGCCTTGATCAACCATGTCATAGTTAACAACGCGTTTTAACCTACCTTATCAATCGTTCGAGGCACTTCAAGGACCCATTCATCGAATGACTCCTGATAAGAATTAGTTAGCTGCACAAAATAAGCAATATTGAGGTTATCCACACCCGGTAGGAATAACCTCCATTGGGGAAGAGTTCCTGTAACATCCTGCCAATCTGTATATCGGTGAAGTATTGGATAGGAATGGTTTGTGCTACCATTGTTTTCTTAGTTGCTGTAGATCCTTGAGTAAGGCGTCTTCATGATCCGTGTTCGTAACAGCGTTGCGCGCTCATGACTTTTTATATGTCTTGTTAAGTTTGAACGTTTAAAATTCCATCTGTTCGATCCCAGATCACTCAGTGTGCGAACAATGCAAAGGAGCCCCAAAATTCCACAATACACACCTCAGAGGTGCATGCTGGCGGTGTATTGAAGGTGGTTAACAAATTCCTAGTAGCCAATCACATTACTTGCCCAGTGCATGTCAAGATAGTGGGGGTGATTATAGATGTAAGCGGTTGCCTTGAAGTGTGACACAGCGTATGTTTGTGCAGCTGGAACTCATTTTTCAGCTAAATATCACGTTCTTGGTTAGCGGAGCCGGAGTGGTGTGTAGGAAACCCAGTTACCCCGCAGTGCGCACCATGCAAAATATGACTCTCCTTCGTGCGCATATTACAGATGTGCAGTGAGATGTGCAGTGAACACATTCTTTGACTGCGATGTCCTCATGCAAACTCGATCGATCAACCGCTCTTCACCATGTGCGCAACGCAGCCAGGAGGAAAGTGCGAAACCACCGCCTCGCATGGAACTTTCTTGCTATAGACTTCGTAGGGCGAAGGAGTCAGCTAAATGTGCTGGCCGATCGGCGTTGCATTAATCCTCCATTGAGTGATTCAACCCAATATTCCACTATGACGACGTCACATTAGAGATGCTCCGCAGTCCTGAATGCGCTGATCTTGTCCGTCATTAGTAGTACAAACTTACCGGCAGATCGCCCACAAGGCAAAGTCTTTAACTTTGGCGCTGAGCTCGACGATTGCGATCACTACGCGAATGCTCTCTCAAGCCACGTAGTAGAACATCACCAGGCTGCAAAATATCGTTGTAGGTAGTCGTTTTGTGTGCAGATGGTGGGTGTCATTCTAGAGCTCCATAGATTCATCCAGATGGGTTATAATTAGAGTCAGCTGCGTATAGAAGTCGGAAAGCAGTGTTTAGCACAAAATTGTTACCACGCGAGGATGTTGCCTTGTGATTATCAGTATGGAGGTTAGATTAAAATTAGGTGGGATGAGACTTACAGCTGTAGTGCCTATGAAATCAATCGTTGATTATGGTCGGTCGTTTCAATTGAAGTTGGTTGCACTGACATCGTGATTTGAAATTGTCAAGATCTTTAAACTAGAGTTTTCACAGTGAATAGCATAGATGACATCCAGATGAACCTCTAATTAAAGCGTGATATATCTATTGTGGAGAAGTTTTGTATAATTATAAGTAGACTTGATTTGGGTCCTGTCGTAACGAGGGTTAGGGTTATAGTGTTTTGGACCCCAGAGGGTAACTGAGACCCTAGAGTATAAGGCCATCATCCAGCCATGAGACCAAACAAGTAACTGTCTCAGAACGTGTGGGTTTCTGCGCAATATCAAGGATACATCCATATATGAGGAAATGATGCCAACCTTACAATGTTGGGGTTAGACGGTGTCTATCAGGCGATTCTAGGATACATGAAGTTGGTTGAAAACCGTTTAGTCCAGATAATATCTACCAGATCAGTAATGGGCTAAACCACGGCGCTATACTATCGTATACATGGAAGTAGTAGCCAATAGTCCATATTTAATGCACCTTATTTTCTTCTAGAGTTTAAAGAAACACCCACAACGTGCACCTCGCACTCGAAAATGCTCATCCCCTCAACCTTGATCAAGCTCTTCCACCTCAAGTTTCTCTGTCGGGCTGAGTGACAAGCCCTACCCAATATATATTCTTGAAAGGTGTGCTCTGCCCGCATGCCAGTGAAGGGCATGGTTTTGAGTTCGTGTTACATTTACTCTACGTTAATTGTTAACCTTCGTAGCCAAGTCTCCCGCAGCGTTTTTACCCTAATCTGCAAATGCAAGGATTAGTGCAAGAGACTAGGGCAAGTTGGTTTACAATTGATTGCATATTGCACGATTCTTGCCCCATCTCTGCGCTACCACCATTAAAGCATAATCTCCATACCATTCTGGATGAAATTCTGGGTTTTTGCTAGCAGGAAGGTCGACTAGGTATTCGCAACAAATGAACCATCAAGCAGTACACCACGATGCCCGGCGCCGGACCACCAGTCACCTGCCGTGCCGACACTCCCTCTTGCCCTTTCAAATGAAGCAGAGAAAGGCAACATATAATTATGATGATGCTGAAAGAAACTCCACTTAGTGTACTGAAGACAAACTGATTTAATCCATAAACTAGCAAATTTTGGGTACAATCTTATCTGTATTAGGTAAGTAGGACCAGTTTATGACTTGTTAACTTTTTTGTGGTCCAATCTCTCTTTAGCATGCCCATGCTTCATCGTCTTGGGTGAAGTGTGGGTAGGAACCCTGCATTTGCAATTTGGGGCAAAAATGCTGCCGCAGTTCACAATCCCGATTTCCGAAGTACCGAAATTTCCAAACAGCAACCAAACCGCCTCAGGAGTTCTTCTAGGGAACCGTTGCTAACTTAAACATTCATTTTGGAAGCGACTTATAACGAGTTTGAGAAACGGCAGTGCGAAAATCCTATCGTGTTAAGCTAAAGTAGGAGTCAGTTAATCTTCCTATTGCGATATCACGGGGAGCACCGTGTGCATAGACTATGGCACAGAGAGAAGGAGAATGACTCGATATATATAGATAATCATCGGGTATATCTTCAGATATGCCGGTGCCACCATTTGCCACTCGTCACTCGTCACTTGGATATTCAACACTTCGAAAGATAATTAAAAGATGCATCACGAGAGGAACAGACCTGGTGGTCGTGTTCAATGGCGGTCGCATGGTAATGTTGTAGTTGCATGAATTAAACTTGACGCAGGATCGGAAGAGGTGCTTTAGCGGAAGAAACTGCGATATTGCCGATGTGGTGGTGATGAGATAAAGCTCAAAGGTTGTGGTAGGAAGTTGTGAAGACGGGGAATATTTGCATGCAAAAGTGAGGTCACGTGTTTCAGGTTACCACATCCCGTTTTATATTAGCTTTGCTTACCTTCCCTCCATCAAGCTCCGACGCGACGACAACCACATCCACCATTACCATCAATAATTTCTCCTATACGTACCAAGTTCTTCTTTTCAACCTGTCCTGGAGAAAGCCCCCACCCCAATTGCTCACCTGGTCACGACAAATCTCGACTACAACTAAACCTGTTCATTCTCCGACTCACGCCCTCGAACCCTTCATGACTAGCCCTAAACAACCATTTAGAGAAGAGTCAAAGATTATCCAGAGGATATGAAGGTCGTGATAATAATACAATGAGCAATTTCCGGGTCTGAATTTCATCAGTTTCATAGCTTCCAAGACTCTTCCATAGCTCACTGGCGGATCTTTCGAGTCATTGTGTGAACACCGCCACATAATACTTCGCAACAATGGTTTCGAATTCTCATCGCCCTATGGGGACCGTTCTATCAATATAGCTTTCACAACCAACTTCGTTGATATGCATGAGGGTAAAGTCTCCTGCTACAATTCCTCTACCTTTGCTAACAACGAAAAAACGACAGCCTGCGGTACCTTCTCGACCAAGGAGCTTACTAGCTCGGGCAAGAGGGATGAGAATGGAGTGGGAGTACGGTCAACGCTAAACAGGGGAAGAAGGTTAACAAGTGCACGAGGTTGCGGCAGTCCGCAATCTAGGGCGAGATATCTGACAGCAAGGAGACATCTGCAATAATTACGAGATTATATCCGTCACACAAGAAACTCATGATATCCATATACAATACCCCAATATCCTGGCGAGATTATGGTAAGAGATCTAGGTAAAATTCGTCGTTCTCAATGTCTTTATCGTGTACTAACGATGGAAAAGATGGCGTTAGATTAGAAAGCAATCGACTGGAAAATATCTATGGAACTATCGAGGAAAGTTTCTGGGCTTTCAAAGATACGTTGAATGGAGAAAGGCTTGCAGATGTTGCCGGAGGCAGACTATACTTCGTTGCAGAATCCAGTGCTCGCAGGTGATAGGATTTCTCAATAAGCATTTGTTTCTAAGAATGGGATATAAATATTTTAGAAGTTGAAACTATCTATTTTTCCTTGAGTCTTGTCTGTGATCACAACGCAAAGCCTTTCAATCAACGTTACTGCTGCTACTACTACTACAACAACTAGCACGGCGTTGAGAGATTCAATTTCTAAAGTAATCTGCCTTGACGAATTTTTCATTTAATCAAATTTCTCCTAATTCGCAAGGTTAAGCTTGCGAAAACAGAAAATGAAGAAAATCTGCGAAGCGAGTGAGAATTTATGCACCTGCTATAGACTTCTTCAGTACAAGTATATCCTTAGGATTTCTGAATGCTAGGTAGGTTGAGTCGTCATTGATCCTAGCTCTTACGACCACCGAATAACTTTGTTCTAGGCACGAAAGTATCATCATGAGCATTAACATAGCACAGACTATATCGAACTAATATCATCAATTCATCACATCAAATTTCTAGCTGTGGATTATAACGTCATTGGTGGGAATGCAGGGCCAGAGAAGAAATAATTTTAAAGCCCTTAGGCCTACTTTTTCCAGATCTACAGCACGGTTGGCACTCAAGCCTCACTTCCATCTCGACCACTATCTACACATCCTCCAGCTTCAGCTTTCGTGATAATTGTTCGTCACCAAATTCTCCCGTGCCATATTTCACCACGCCAAAACTTCTCGTGTAGAAAAACAGAACGACCAATCCCGTCATACTACAAAGACTCGATGATAAAGCACTGTACCCAACTCGTGATGAAGTGGATATGCCATGACTTCCCGCAGTGGCTTGCACACGTTTGTTTTGTACCTTGTTTTGGTAACATCAGAATCAACAGTAGGTTCCTGTTCCGGGCGGGGCCTCTGCTACAACTGGAACGCATGTTGTCAGTGTCTCTAACTTGGCTATGTAATGCATTTCTTTGTTGAAGTCATTCTAGCATCCAATTATTGTCGCGCGCCGGATGGATAAGTAGTGCATTTCTTCGATGAAACGTCGCACTCATTGTTGCCGTAAAGAATCAATAATGAGGCACTGCACTAAACTTGTGGTGAAGTGACTATGTCACCGTCCGTCTTGCGTAAGTGCCCGTATATATCACCCCGTTACCGAGGCCTTTGGCTACATCGAAGCCCCCCTCCCAGCCTTTGGCCGTTTGTTTTCCCTTTGAATTGTATTGTAGAATATTGCGAGCGGCTGTGTATGCACGATAGTAGTTACTGGCTCTTTACTGAAGTGCTTATGTTGATAAGTCATTACCACCACAGGGTGTGAAGGCGATCTCACCACAATCAGTGTTAATCGGTGGTCTGAAAAAAGTTTGAATCTTGATACTTTCTCCGTGCTTTAGTTTACCGGAAAAGGAGGGAGGAGAGGCAATGGTTTTTTAATTTTCTTTTTTTTGGGGGGGGGGAGGAGAAGAACACAGTGCATACTGATGGTTCTCCAGCAGTCCGAACGTAACCGCCCCGGTTATTTTTATTGCCGTCATCTTTTCCACCAATCAATCTTACAGTTCCAATTGTTATGAGGATCTACTTACCATCCCTGGAACCAACAGCGGCCAACATAATAGCAACGAGTTCCAAGAAACTAGAGCTAGAGTAACATTGATAATATTGATAAGAAGATTGGAGTTGGGAGTAGAAATAATCATATAAACTAAGTCCAAATGTAAGTAGAACAGCATCATAGATAACAATGAATGGATGCACTGACCGAAAATTCTCCAAGGTTCTGGAATTGATGCAATGGTGCGTTTTGCATAAACTCTCGACAACAGCAATCAGAGGTTCCAGCCAACAAGACAATGTCGTCCATTTCAATATCCGCGAACTTCATCTTGGATGGTGCGTCCCTGTGTGATCGAGATTCTACCATCTCTTGTAATCTTTCATGCAGTGGCATGTTTCTCAAAGATTTTGGAATGTGGCCCATGAAAATGCGGGAGAATGGTTATGCTTTAGCAACATCTGAAGGTCCTAGAGCTCTGCCACATGCTATAGCTTGAAGGAGTAAGTCGAACCCCAGAAGTAGTTGTTCCATTGATCAGACTTTTTCAATCGACAATGCTGTGTCATCCATTTCAATATCTATAGATTTCAGTTTCGAATGTTTCGTTCCTGTCTTAACTAATCGAATAGATGGTGCGTCTTTGGCTGCGCGGGAAGGCGGCGTTTTGTAATCTTTCATACGATGGCATAGTTCCCAGGTACCTTTGGTAAAACCTAACCGATGGAAATTCCAGCTAATGGTAGTGACATCTCTTGAACATTGTAATTTCCACGGGTACGTGTAACTAGTTTAGCGGCGTCTGATGGCTGTGGAACTCTGCCACATGCCACAATTCGAAGGGGGACGTCGAACGGTCAGAAGCAGCGGCCCACCGAAAATGTTCCTGAGCTATGTTTACCAATCTTGAGTGGGCGTTTGTGTTTGTCGAGCTATTCCATCCTACCGATACAATAATCACCCGCAAATCCCGCTGATCCATCCTGAATCAGGGACCAACCCTTCCCCCAATTGGTGCATTCAAATTCGACACTTCCGTAGCATATGTTGGCATTCCCGCACGTCTGTCCCGAGCCCCCAGGTCGTGGGGAAGGTTATATTTCGAAAATCTCGAGCGGCGGCATAGTGCGGACCTTTTGCCCCCCGCTGTCGGACGGAGGAAATGCAGCATTTTCCTTTCATACGACCACGTAACTCTTCCTATTGAAAATTATCTCCCGTTGATAGATCATATGGACGCATATACTTGCCAGACAGACGCAGAAGCAACCAATATACATCGAACCATTTGAGGTGTTGGTTATTGGTGGTTGGTGCCATAAATAGCATTCTTCAGTTCGGTGAGGTGTTCTGGATAGCGGAATGAATACGGTCGAAGAGCTGTGGGAATGATAAAGCAGCGAGAAAGAAGCGGGTTTGAATATGGTTGCATGGATTGAAACGGAAACTTAGTGTGATTTATGTTTGTTGATATTTGACGGCGGCTGTTCGACGAGCTGGATGCCGAGGCAGACGATGAATGTAGTCTCGGACTGCTTCCTGGTGCAGCATAGCGGTTTGAGACTACGATGGATGTAGTTGTCGGTTGTCGACTTTGTGGTAGTGTCTTGAATTGAATTTCTTTGTGAGAACTAGATGGATAGGTGGGTGGGGGCAGCAGGATAAATGATCCAATGCGTCGCCCTACCTTGGTTAAATGGGGCGCCATGAGAAGGAGCGGAAGTTTGCGGGACCCAAAAACATTAACATGGATTAAGATTGGTTAAGGCATAAGCAGCATAGACATTTCTTTGTTTGAGTCCCCGGATGCAGTCGTAACTCAGTCCAAGAGCATTGCGGTCGTAGCGATGGGCCAACTGGAATTCTGAACGCAAGATCTCTAAGTAGATGCAAGCACTTTCTAAAGCTGGTATTCAACCACTACACCGCATGATTCAAACCGTTCTGGTAATAACATCAGATGTGCCGCTCTCCGTGTCAAATTTGGCGGTTGGCACAAGTTCTCTCACTTAAAGTAGGTCAATGCTTAATGATGTCCGGATGCGACATACATCGTAGCAGACGGTTGCTTCTTTGCTTGCCGGATAGATGTGAATGTGCGTGTGTGTTGGCTAATGCCACAAACGGTTTTTGTGACCTGGATCCTGAACGAGAGATCCCTTTTGAATCGCTACATAATAAATCCTACTTGTTAGCGTACCCGAGAACAAATGCGATCATAAGATAGCACTCGATAGCTTGGCACACGCGCTCGGTCACAGTCGATCACTCCAACCAATTTTTTATTTTTTTGTTTTATTCATTCTGTATTCACTCTGACTAGAGTATGACAGTATCATAAATTCCACACCACTACCCTCAGGAACACCCATCGAGTCAAAGGTGTAGCTCCCCACCCACTACCGCTACACAATTGTGGGCACTATGGGTATTTTCACTTCAATACCACGGCCTCAAAGCCCATCTGCCTCCCCTCCAGTAAAATGAATGTAAATGGCAAAGGAAATTCATAAGCCCACCCTTTACTTCACACTTTCTACTTGCAACCACCACTGCAGCCCCAGTTCTAATGCCCGACAAGGTTTGTCGCAACAGCATGGGTCGCCTTTCATTGATGTTTCCCAAGGGTCTAAAACCCAGTTCATATGATATTATCGCAGTGGAGTACTCCAAACAGCCAACTGAAGCCAGCATTCCTTTTCCAACTCTAACCAATCTTCCGATGCTTTGCTCAGACCTTGAACAAGCGCCTAGAATTTCAGACTTTGTTACATTCCCGCAAACGATACATCGCGCATCGTATGTACTCTGTTTCACACAATCTTATTCTCTACCTTTTATTCCTTCCTCGATATTCAGTATGTACGGTCACCGGCTCTTAACACAATCAAACATGGCCATAACAATTTCACAAGTATCCGCGAGCACGCCTACGTCACCCTTTCGTCGCTACTCCCTAACGACCCACCCGTTTCTTCTCAGGTAGCGATTTTATGTGCGTTTCTAAGACTGAGTGTCTCCCGATTGTGATTGAGTTCGGGGCACGTCTTCCTATGCCATGTAAAGGATAATAAAGATTTTAGAAATCAGTCAGCTAGGATCATTTCGCAGCGGATTAAAGATGTTCGCTGGATATTTCTGGGTTTCTCTACTGACTAGTCGGTGGTGGTAAACCTGTTTGCGATTGTGTTCTGACAGTTTAAATTTGAGATCCGCTAGTATGTACAACTGCAACTGTCGCTATACTTTGCCTCCACTACCCTTCCACACTGAAACCCCTCTTTCCCTCACCCCCTCCGTCCTTAGTCTTGGTCTTATTTGCCGGTGGGGTTTGTTGCCACTAGAGGAGGGTATCTGTAGTTCACAATGGCCGGCGGATCGTCCAGAAGTTCTTCCACACTCGAAGTCAAGGCATAACTTGCGAATGACAGGGCTGGGTTTTGGCGGCGAAGAACATTGAACCCGTAGATTGTAAAGCCTGCATTCAAAAGTGCGACCCTTGTCGTTGATCGGAGGACTATTTCGAGTCCACCGACCATTGAAAGCTTTGGCTTTGATCTCTGCATGTGTTGAGGTGGACAATTTCTTGGTCGCAAAAGAACGAGGACTCAGTAATGCATGCCTATTCAAAGGAAGTCTTTGCTAAGAGATATGGCAAGTGAAGTGGTTGATGCGAGCCGAGGTAGAGGTAGGAAGATGGAAGGGGATCGATCAGAAGTCTCTGAAGTTAGCATTCAACTGCTTAGTTTGCGTCGCGAACTGCTTTGGGAAAGGTGAGTAGCCAGCGAATACGGATCGTGGAATACGACGTTGCAACTTAGTGGTGTAAAAACTGCGAATTCTCTATTTCTCAATACAGTAGTTGCAAGAAATCTACAGCCTGCCTCTTTCCTTCTGTCCAGATCCTCTCTTCATATCTCCTACCCACTCCCACCTCTTGCTTTCTTCGGCTCACTTGCTACAGCGGATGGCGATTTGTCGCGAATAACAGCAGGTGCGTCCTTGGGAGGTGTAATAGTAATGACTGGCGCATGAGGTGCAAGCGGCGTCATATCGAGCGTTCCGATGGCGTTTAAAAGCTCTGTAATTGAAGCGTCGCTACTAGGATTCGACATCTTGATCTGCGGCTGTGAGCTTGCAGCTTGGGGCCAAAGCGGACCCGCTGAAGATTTCCAAATCTTACGTTTTCTTTTAGTAACGGTGAAGCCGTTGATTCAAAGTGTAGAGGTGTAGTTTGTTGGGCGGTGAAGAAAGGTTTGGTCGTTCTAGGTTGAATCAAATGGTGTAGAGACAAAGTCGTTGTTTGGACATTAAGTGGGAGTAAGTCAGAATTCAACCTGCAGTACCCGGGCCGCAAGTTGAACACAACAGCAACCACTATGTAATACATTTTTGATCGGAGATCATTGCACACAATTGGAGCATAGGATAATAAGATTAATTGGTTTTAGCGAAGAATTCCAAAGGTTTGACCTTCATGTTGATGTAATATATTCGATAAAAGCCTATCCTTGAGTAACTTGTACCCATTAGATTGGCATGCGCTATCGTAATCACAATCCTGCACTCGCATGTATCCTAATCTTGACACGTGATTCTCTTAACAGAGTCGGCGATTCACTCTCGGGCAGTATATCACTCAGCGCTCAGTCGTATTATGGTTCCTAAGTTTGTCCAGATTTATCCAACCTTTACTCAATTTTATTCTTTGTAACAATGCATTTTAGCTTATCGTAAGCATTCTTAGCTGCATCAAAGCATTGGCTGCGATAGGCTGCCTTTGTTCGCTTATTCTCGGTGGAGGTCGAAGCCAAGAGCACGGTTGCACAACTCATCGCGGCCATAGATGCATTTGTTGATACAAATCTGGGAATCAAAGAAGCTACCTTTTTTCGCCCCCACGGCTTCCTGACGAAGCATCGATCTACTTGATAGTACATCCGACGTCACTTGCTTTGGCCTCTTCGTAATACCATCCGCTCGAAAGTCCTCGTTTGACAGCCGAGTTGAAACCAGGTAGGTTTGAGAAGTACCGAAGGAGGATTTCACTAGTCTCATTGGTATTTTCAGGTGGGGAGGAGCATCCGTAGCAAACGATGCATCACTGATAACCGGTGCTCTCGTATACCAGACTTTCCGTGTTCACTTTGTGGAGAAAGCTTGCGAGCGAGGCGAAAAGGTCTGGGCACAAGAGCAGGTAACCGGTGGATTGTGGCGACCATAATGTGTGGACCCAATTCACCATGGATGGCCGTGGGGGTCCTTCCAAAACTGTTTTGTCGTTGTTTTCCTCCACTAGGGATCGATGCTCAAACTTGCACGTTTGAAATATCGTCCGAATAATCGCCACCGAGCTCGCAGCAGCTGGTGGTGATTTGTAAAAAGTGGTAGTGCCTAGTGTGTTCAGCAATTTGAGGACTAAAATGTCTCCCGGCCCACAACAGTCGCTTTTAGGTGGGAAATTTTGAGGCTTTCTTATAATTCGCCGTAGTTGTAGTCTGGTACTCCGTATGTAAAATAAAGAAACGATAAAAGAGGAAAAATAGCGAAAACAGAAATCGTAGGAGGGTTTGTTTGGGGGGGAGGAGGAATGTTTCGTTGATGCAGTTGTTGCGTCGGTGGTACCACCAGATGTCGATGCTGTTCAAATAGTGATACTTAGAGAAGCTTGATTGTATATTATCTAAGAGTGCCACAAGGCCATATATATATGAGTACAAGTGTGAATGCGTGCGTATGCATCTATGTATAGACTTTTCAGGCCGACAGCAATCTCCGGTCATACGAGGCTCACCTCCGGCCATACGAGACTCATCTCTGGCCATACGAGGCTCATCTCTGGCCATACGAGACTCATCTCTGGCCACAGAAGACAGAGACCTATCATGCAATAGATGCTAGAGTGGTAAAACGAGTGAGAATGGTGTACCCGTGACCGACTTTCTCAGCGCCGTATGTCTCTAGGACTTCTGAATGCCAGCCGGGCTTCAGCCATGATTGGATCGGCAGTTTTGATTTGCGCAAGGTAGAAATTCCCGTCAAGACCATCAGAATGCAGTTATATTGACCCCAGCGTTCGGAGCTACCGCCCAACTCTTGCCAGTCTCAGTCTCAACCATACCCTCCCCTTCTTATTGCTCCCCTTCTTCCTCCCCTTCCCCCTCTTCGCTCCAAAATTGGCATTGAATGCCAGTGCATTCGCTGACCCTGTGTCGTCGTTGGTACCACCAACGAAGGCCCACCCAGGTGGCGATCCATGCGACTAGAGACAATATCCCCACAATATCATCGAACTTTTGTGCAGACGTATACGTCATCTAGATAGTTAGCTTTGATGCATCCCACCGTGAGCTTCAGTAAATGCGCGTACTTCAGTATAGCTTTAATATTGTTATCGAGAGTAGTTAAAGACTAGTGAAGTCTTGTGGAGCTCAAGAACCTTAGAGGGAAGGACTGCATGACCTCGAAGTTAGTTAATTGCTTTTGCCGTACATGTCCTGGTTTGGGTGATTGAATTACCGTTGGATCAATGATGAGCTTGCGAAGTGTGTCAAGAGATCGAGTTGGTGTGTCGATGGTGAGATAGAGACTAAGGAACCTGGTGGGACGATCAAAAACAAAAAAGATGAGGCCTCCTAAGATGATCATTGTCTTTGCTATTCTGAATTAACCCCGTTGGTCCCTTACTCTACACGTCTACACTGAGAGCACCTTGCAGTTTCCACCATTTCAGCTCTTATTCGCGCAAAGCAAGCGTGAAGACGGCATCTTTAACCATTCGGACTCTTGGATTTTCATCACTCTAACTTGTAAAAGCGGTTCTTCAAATGTGTTCTGAGGTCACTACCCGCCATTGGTGCATGTCTTTTGGGCAGCTCTTAGCGTTTAAAGCACGTGATGAATAGTATTTAGCGCCAGTAACGAATTCACGACATCACTTTTTTCAAAAACCGATGATACTAGCCGCTTGTACTCCATTCGCTATGGCACCCAGTCACTCCTCTACCTCTCCCTCGTAGTCGTCGTCATCGTTCTCATCCTCTTGCTGTTGCCTATATAACTCTAATTTCTTGTTTGCCTCGGCTAGAAGATCCCAGGGATAATCTCTAATGCTAGGACGCCGCGACAGGTAGAATGGAGAAGAAAAAACAGAACCATCACGAGTAGCCCCAGTAGAGCTGATGTAAGAAGACTCAGAGGATGAGTTAGACGACTGGGTATCCTCTTCCGTAAGAAGAGCGACGACCTCATTGCGAGCATACACACGACGACATGTGGATACGATGCAACCCATCTAGATGAATATTCAAGTAAGCAAACAAGAATTGAAACAATTGCGAAAAGCTTACTTTATTTGGAATCGTTGACAACTAGAAAGATAATTATTGATGGTTGGAATACTGTCGCGTTTTAAGATGGGCGGCAGGACAGTAAATTCGCGATCGTTTCGAACTGTTCAAACGAAAATTGTTGAGGCCCTCAGAAGGACTATGTCTTTGATACTGACTGGGCTGAGTGAATGCGAATCCGTATCGTATCTTTTAAAAGAAGACGAAAGCTTCGAACACAAGACTCTAAGTGAACAACAAGGATCAATGTAGTTACAATGAGAGCTTACTTTTCAGGGGTGATTGCTGAGATTCTGGGAAGAATACTTAGTGTGTTTGATACTGGCGGACGAGAATATAACCGAACTCCACTCTTCGGAAAACGGCTGCTAACACTCTGGAAGAATGCTGCGTGTGAGGCTGAGGGAGGCCTGTCAATTATTCCAGATCTTGTTGCAATCTTCATGCGACGACTGTGGTCTGATTAGAAGACTATTGCCTTTGAAATCTGGGGGAGAAGAAGGGAGACAAACCGCTTTCTCAGACGACGACTGTTGCCGCGGTGAAGTCCTCCGCGTTTTAGAATTGTCGTTGGAGAGGAGAATGGAAACTTCAGCGATATCGCGATCAAAAAAAGAATTCGAGTCGTCTGAGTTTGGCAGAGGCCTAGCTAGGAGGGGGTATTCAGAAGAGAGAGAAGAGGATGAGAGTGGGGACACAGGACGGGGAAGGCTAGTTAAATACCCTAAGACTAGTATGTGGGCGCGAGTTACTGAGATTCTTACTCGATCTCTCATGGAGGATAATGAAAGTTCAGCACGACTAACGACTACGCCAGAGAATTATACTGGCAGCATTACCAATAGATATGGTACAGGCGGTCTTGAAACTGAAAAAACAGACCAATATTTACAGATAAAGTTCTAGCAGAAGGCCTGGGGGCTTAATATTACTCTTTATTCTCCTTCAAGAGAACCACAATAACACTTTAAACTGGACTTTAGAGTAATAGATCTGGACGTAACCATGATGAGCGGCGACTGCACAACAGAAGTACGAGGTGGCTAAACTGGAGATTTAAACTGCATACATAACGCGTCTTGTAGAATTCGGCCCAGTTGCCTTCTGAGCGGTCGATAATACGTAGTGTTAAAACCAGACATATCTACACCCAAGGCCAGTTTTTGCGTCAAATTCTGAGTGAGATTCACAATTGCTTCTTATTTCATGATCAAAGACACGCATATATGCGAGTCATCTCTGGAGAGCTAGCTGTCACATTGCTTTATTTAATATCAGGCGGCAAGTTAAGCATGGTTCCATAAGCATTCCCACAGAACGATCGCAAATTTACTAACTAGGTTTTCGAGAACATTTTACAGAAGGTACAATTCTCATTTCGGATGTTAAAACCAAACTCGAACGATCACATCCCCTGCCTCTTTATTCCTTCCTCCGTCCGCCACCTCCGTCCGCCACCTCCATCCTCCAACTCAGTGTCTCCCCATCCCTTTCATGGTCATTTGCGCCCTGGCCCTGGCCCTTTGTTTGGCCTTGAGGGCCTCTCTCGGGCTATTTTCGGCAAGGCTTGGATCCGAAGGCGAGAAGAGGCGGCCGTGAATATTGATGGCAGCAGCGGAGGTTGTGAGCTCGTTGCCGGCGCGGTTGGAGGAGGGAGATTCGGTGGTGGCGGGCTGAGGGCAGCCTTCGTAACCATAATGTGCACTTTTGATCCCAATGGCTATTACTGTTAAACATGCCAATATCAAGATCACTCCCATCGCAATTTCCAGACCCAGGGGGAGTTTGTGTCTGAATGGGGCTGGATAAATGGTAGCGATGGTTAGAGTGGCACCGGCATTGTGAGAGTTGCCTGCCTGGCCGGTACTGGTTTGTAGCTGGCTAGAGAGCATATTCGTAGTGGTTGAACAGGAGTCGCGTTAGTGGTAGCAGTTAAAACTTTCGAACTCTGCTTAAGGTATGGAATGGAAGCGAAAAGGTCAGTAGAAGGACGATTAGTAGGCGCACAGTGGATGAGCCAATGGGCCTGACTTGAACTCTTGAAAACCTGTGGACCTTTCCTTTAATATTTCACGACAGCGCCGCCCATTTCGTGTTTCAGGTTTTGCGCTTGCGTTGCTATTTGAATACACATCTATAATCTCAGAGGAAACAAAGACATTCTAGCTATAGATCTATATTGGCGGAGTTAGCCTACACCCATTTGTAGTCAGCAATATTTAAGTTCTTTAACAGCTTTGATATCGATCGATGTGGATTTTAACTAGAATTCGGCACTGCTATACTAGTGCCTTGGCAGGCAGGGCCCTATTCCAAGATACTATAGCAAAAAACTCCCGAAAATTAATCCCATGGTAATACATATGTTCCGACCCATACGCCAAATTTTCTCGTTGGCCAACAGGTCGACCGATTGGCAAAGCGGTCAACCTTTTGGTGTACAGAATAACCTATTGGCCAATGGGAAGATTTGGCATATGGATCAACCCAGTGGCCAACCGGGAAATTTGGTG
>Ga0307514_10001163_pt1 | contig 35676 bp, 47 predicted proteins | sample 16_EM_MG_FD_203088 | JGI IMG/M metagenome (GOLD analysis project Ga0307514, IMG submission 203088) | Populus trichocarpa ectomycorrhiza microbial communities from riparian zone in the Pacific Northwest, United States - 16_EM | ecosystem: Host-associated > Plants > Roots > Unclassified | place... | reverse complement strand
TTCGAAAAACGATCGAGTAGAGAGCATTAAGTGAAATGGGAGAGCGGAAATCAAGAGATCTCTTCCACCGCCTTCTTGTTTTTCTTCTTGTTCTTGTGTGGTTTCTCTCCGTCCACTTCGTCCTCTGTCCTCTCTTTCCTTTTCCGTCTCTTCTTCTCTTCCACTGTGGGGACCGCATCTTCCTTCGGGGGTACAAACGCTTCGGCCCGTTCTGCTCGCCGCTTGTTTGTAACCTCTTCTTGCTGGATTCGGGAACATCAGATCGGCAGTCAACGAAATGGCCGCCTTGAATTTCCCTACCTTTTCTTTTCGACGCTGGACTTCCTTCGCCTCCTTCTGATGAGGCTTGAGGAAGTATTCTCCAGATTCCAATTGAAGGTCGACCTTTGGGGGGGGGTCAACTCAGCGTCATCTCAAGAGAAATAACCGGAAATTCATCACCTTTCGGGGCTGTTGAGGGGGTGGGAACGGGGTATAGACTTTCTTCTCCTTCTTCGATGTGTGTATGGGGTCCAACCCTGCAGTCTTCCGAGCTTCGTTCTTCTCTGTAAGTTTCTCGTTCTTTCGAGCGGTCTTCTCGGATGTCTTGAGGTGTCGTTGACGGAACTTGGGTAAGAATCTGTCCCAGGATTCATTGGCAAGTTTTGGATCCCTCGCGAGCTCCCGCCTGATCATCAGTTCCTATAAAACCACCTTCAGCGACCGTATAAGAGAGAGCTCCCGGGGAGTTGTACTTTTATCCGGTAAATTGGATGGATGTTCTTCATGCAGTCGAGGACGATCCTACGAACCTCCTTCAGGCCCTTGTAAGGACCCATAGCGCTTACTGTTGTCCCTTGCACAAGAACATAACACTGCGTCAGCAGCTCGATAGCCTGGAAATATTCAATTCCCTCGCCTGCCGGCCATTCTCAGATAACCCCTCATACCTTGAGTGTACTTCCGTCCGGTCCAATGATTCTCTGTCGCCTCTTCACAAACCGTTCCTTATTTGAAACGACGTTCCCGATCTTGATTATGTCACATGCAACGGCGTCGTCCAGAATCTTGACCGCCTGGGTTACATTAACGCCACGGGCGAGCAATTTAATCAAGTCGCGGGCTTTGAGGATGATGTACGGATCGTATGTTTTGCGGGTAGTCCGTACCGACATGGACCCATGGATCAAATCGAGGGTACATGCAACTCCCTGCCCGTTTAGCACATTAGCCTATTTGACATTTAACGTACGTACATGTGCTTCGAGAGCTTTCGTCACCGCACTCCATACTTCTCGCAGATACTTTTCACGATACTTGGGGAAAAGCGTGGCGAACGAAGATTCCTCGAGAAACGCTCCTCGCTTGTTATCCTCAGGTTTGAAAGATTCGACCTTCCACTAAAATCCACGGTTTGATGAGTCACTCTACGAAACAAACAGAGAGCTCCTACGCTAAGCGGAAGGTCAAAATAATCAGTTTCCTCGAGATGGGGCAAGTGATCGAGAAAGTGCTCACTGGTCAATGTCATCGGTGTCCCATGCTGTTGTAAATTTTTCAACCACCCGCGTCTCCTGAAAGAATACCCACGGACGTACGCTTTTCTTTCCTGTGTCGTTTGTTTTTATTGACAACAGGGGCAGTCTCGTTATCGGACATGAGGGGAGTTTTGAGGTGAGGTTCAAGGTCGCGTCTTGTGTTTTCGATCGCACGCGCTCACCTGCGCTCACTCCTGCCCAACCTCCACGACCTCAACTCTTGCTCCTTTATTCCTTCAAAGTCCATGGACATCGTAGCTGAATCCGTCTACGAGCCCCCACTTGCCGACTCTGAATCGTTCGCGCTCCCTTACGATGATTCGGTTGTGGCGGTTGGATCCTTCCCACCCGATCAATCCTTTGCCTCACGAATAAGCAAGACAAAGGTCTACCTCTACTCCGAGAACGACGCGGCATCGAGGTTCGGCAAGGTGCGCTTGCAGCTTCGGCGAAACTTTCGATAAACGGGCCTAATATCAAGAACGGGCTCTCTCTCGTTCCCTCTCGTAATGCACGTGTTTCGGTAAGCGCAAACACAGGTCTGAAGAGGAGGAGATAGAGGAGGAAGAAACTAGAGAGGATGAAGAGATGAATATCAGTACAGGTAAGGAACCACGGCTAGTTCTCGCTTTGTTGGTTCTCCTATTCCCCGTTGGGCTCATGTTTTATTGTTCAGACGAACCGCTACGACAAAATGCTATCCTATTGCAAGGAACATCCATCGCAAGCCTCCCAACCTCGAATATATTCGCGTATGTGGGCCACTATGATGTGAAACCCATTGGGTTGGAATGGATCGACGATACGACCTGTGTCTTGGTCTTCGAGACCCGACGCGCGGCGGTTACGTCGCACGCTCGCTTGCTTAGGTCAGGCGAAGAAGAGCCTGATGTCTTTGGTCTTAGCGCGGCCCAGCCCGTCCCTTCAGGTGTCTTACCTCCTGGGTCGAAGCCTGGCGATGATGCGGCCGTGGAAGACGAATCAGAGTTGTTTGGTGGGATTAGGATGAGATGGGCAAGGAATGACGACGTGAAGCAGAAGGGCGCAAAGGGCCAAAGCAAGTTCTATCAACGACATGGAGAGATGGCAGGAAAGGATGGAAAGGGCTTCTTCGATGACCCACCGTCGAGGCGGAAGCGGACACGGACGAAGCGGGGGAGGAAGGCGGCAGACGACGACGATATCAAGGCAAGACTCGACCAAGAGCTCGAAGCATTTGCGGCCGGGGATGATGCGCACTTGTCTAAAATGCGGTCGGACAACATGGAGGATGGGAGGCCGGCGGTCGTGATAGAACCTCCCAAGCTCGATAGTCAACGTCGTCCTCCGCGGGAAGGTCGCGGTTCAGGGCGCCGGCGAGGTGAAGGTGGGAATCCGCGCCCCCGGAAGAGCCAACAGGAGTTAGACGATGAATTGGATGCATTCCTCCAGAGAAAGGATTGAGGTTGGACTCGCTGGGCTTGGGGTGGGTAGAGATTGTGCCTGGGCTGTTCTCAGGCGGATGTACTTTTTGTCGGCTATCATAGTATCCATCCCCGCTGTCGTGCTTGAAGCGAGAGTCCAGTCCACCGGTGACGCCGAAATGACACATGAAACCAGCGCTGAGGCTGTTTTTTCTTCCTCACGCCCTTTCGCAGATTTATCTCCACTCTCTCCTCCCTCGACCACTTCCCACACTCTCTTCCTTGTTCCTCAACGATGAAAGCTTTCACCTCGCTCCCCACTCCAGTTCTCTCTCTCTTCTTCGCCCTTTTGTTTGCCCCCTGGACGATCGCCACCAGTCAGTGACGGATAGTCATCCACTATACACCCACGCGGACTCTATTGACACCGTCTTTCCCCCTTTCTTACAGCATATTTTAACATCCAGGAACCCCAGGCTGGGAGGCAATGGCAAAATGGTGCAGCAAATCTCGTTCAGTGGAAGAAGGGGCTTTTGGACGATGTCCCGTATTTCGATATCGAGATTGGCAGACTGTCTGTTGATGGAATTCTCCTCGTTGCCATGCACGGTCTGTCTCATTTCATTCGTTCATTTCTCTCTCCCTCACCGCTGACGCCTTTCATCGATGTTTCTGGTGTTTTGCAGTCCCCGCATCGTATACTGCTTTGAACATCTACTTCGACAGCGTCCCAACTGGCGATGACTATTACATGACATTCATGAACCACACCCACGGTGTCACTCACGTCATCTCGCCCAAGTTCTCTATCGTCAATAGCCTGTCTTCGGATAAGGGGACCCCGCCCAGCCCAGCGGCTAATGCGCCTACAGTTACCGTCTCCGGTCCTCCTAATCCGACTGCAACCTTCGCTACGGAATTCCCTGATACCGGTTCGGCTGTATCTATGCTCGGGATTCGTGGCTGGGCATCTACCGCCCTGACGGTTATGTGTGGGGTAGCTGCTGGTGCTATTTTGGTGTTTGTCTAGACGTAAAGCTGTGCCGGCGAGTGACGATGTGGATTATTTCGAGATTTTTTCCGTTCGAAGACTTGCATTTTTCTTTCCTTTATTCTCGATGGACTATGTCGGTAGTAATCAAACACAGTTACATGTAGATAGAATGCGTACGCTGCTGTGTGCCCTCCCCAATTTCCTCACGAACAAATTCGACTCCCGGTTTGACCCACCTCTGCCACGATCCGACCCAACGGACCTCCCAACCACCGTAGCCGAGTCGACCGACAAGGCATCTCGATCTCACTCTCACCCAAACCTAAATCCAAGCTGATGGCGAGGTCGCGCAAATCCACCCTCGCTCGACGTAACTGCGCCTCGGACTCTGACGATAACGAGGCTGGGCCATCGCACAGTCGGCCGGAGAACCCTGACGCTCAAGGCGCCCCGCTAGAATCGGACGAAGATGGCAGCGAAAGTGGAGTACAAGACAGCTCTGTCCACAGTGAGGAAGGCGAAGGCGGAGAAGACGGGAATGACCTCGATGGGTTTGGGGACGGTATGGATTTCGAGGGCTTTTCCGGGACCAAGGAAAAGGTTGTGAAACCTTTAACGCCTGAGGCTCTCGCTGCGTTCAAGGCCGCAAAGGAGAAAACCGGAGTGATCTACATTTCACGAATACCGCCCGGTATGAGACCTCCGAAGGTCAGGCATTTGATGAGCCAGTATGGAGTGGTAGGGAAGGTGTATTTACAACAGGAAGGTGAGTCTGCCAATCTAGTTCCAAACATGCACAGGTTGATTTGGCACGCTTGTTTTCAGACGCGAAGCGGGCATATCTTAGGCGCAAATATACGTCGACGAAAAAGCCTCATTTTACTGAGGGTTGGGTCGAGTTCAAGGATAAAAAGGTCGCTCGATCGGTTGCAGCTATGCTAAACGCGACACCGATTGGAGGGAAGAAGGGCACGAGGTTCAGGGATGACGTTTGGACGATGAAGTACCTCCCCAAGTTCAAATGGGACATGTTGACAGAACAGATTGGTAAACTCTCTTTGCTCGTTCGCTTGAAATGGTATTGACGACCTTGGTAGCGCACGAATCGGCGGTACACCAGGCTAAACTGCGCGCTGAGCTTTCTCAGTCCAGGAAGGAACAGCGCGAGTATTTGAAGAACGTGGAACTCGCACGAGTGCTCGAGAAACGGACAGTAAAGAAATTGGCCGAAGGAAAGGAACCCCCTCAGCTCAAACGACGACAGATCGATGTACCCTCAGAAGGTCAGCCGAAGAAGAGACAAAAGTCGAGACCAAAAGCTGAGGAGGGCGACTCGACTCAGCTTTCCTCTGTACTTAGCAGCGTCTTTTGAATGAAGCGTGACAGAGTTGTTGTGGCAGATAACTGTGACTGTTGTGACCGCCACAGAAAAGTTGCTCGTCAATTTTCGTCTTCCTCCTTTACAAGCTTGTTGTCGGAATACATCTTCAGTTTAAGCCAGAGTCCTTTACTACGAAGCCTTACCCCCGTACGCATGAAAGAGTCGCTGCTCAGCCGTCCTGCGGTCCTCCGTTTGAATCTCCGCCTGAACTTGACGGCCGGCCACCAGGATGGCTCACGAGGGTCGTCGCGAGACACGACCAAGTGAGAAGTGAGCCTCGTGTAACGACGCAAAGAGCGCAGCCTTTTCGTTGCGTTTCGCCGTGTCTCCCTTTCTCCACCGTCGAGGTCTGTGCTCTCTCATCTCTTAGTCTTCGCCATGTCTTCAAAACGTCTTACGTTCCCTGGGTCAGACCTGTGTCGTCTGTTGACAACTCCCCTACATCCTCTAATTACGACCCCCCCATCCATCTAAACCACAAAGTCGCCATGTCTTCCTGGTCTGCCCCCGTCTACCCTCGCCGTTCACGTTCCCGTTCACCCTACCGTGGCTACGCCGGTCGTCCACCTTACCCCGATCCTTACGGTGGCGATCCTTACCGACCGGAATGGGAAGCGTACGATAGAGACAGGTGGGCTGGGTATGAAAGAGAAAGAGGACCACATGATTACAGTAGGCGCGGTCGAAGCCGAAGCCCAGACGACGGTACGACATCTCCCCTCCACCAACCCATCCCTTTCGGCGTGGCGTCGTGGCGTAAATTCATTCCATCTTTTCACAGGAACCGGTAGAAAACGTCGGAGGTCGACATCCCCGTGGGACAGAGATAGATACGAACCGCGTCCTAGGTATGACGACTACGGTATGTTCACGTTTTCGTCTCAATAACGTGGTACACCGAATTGAAAATTTCCGCAGACCCCCATCGCGGAGGGCATTCACCCCGAAGGTCATACCACCCTTCCCGGCCGACTCCACAGGATCCACATACGCTCGACTACCCCGCATCCCTGAAACAATATGCTGAATGGTTTCGTTACTTCTTCCCCCAACAAGCCGCCGAGGAAGACAGTTTGGACAAACAGGCTGAAGTCGATGCAGGAGATGGATCAAAGCCTCGGAATGGCATTCGGTCGAAATGGGAAAAGTACAAAAAGGATTTCTCCTCAAACCAGGTTCGTGTCTTTCATTCTTTTTCGTCACATCCCACACCTCTTTCCCGCTGTCTTTGTTCGCAATACAGTCATTCATTCTTACCCTTCATTTATCACCTCATCAAAACCGCTCCTTGCTCATTACTGAAACGTTGGCATCTCTCTTTCCCCGTACTCTTTTATTCAAATGGTAGCTCTATCGCATGTTCGAGCATCATCGGAAGTCACCCTGGTTCGCGGAGAAGTACGACCCGTCGTCGGAGTTTGTCAAACTTCGTGAGCGTTTGAGGAGAGAAGGCTGGAACGGCAGGATCAACACCTTCATCTCTGATCTCGAACAGGGAGAATTCGACCCTAGTCAAGGCAATGCTGAGTCTGACAGTGTTTCGAAAGAACCTGCTTCCAACGGTGCTTTTGGAGAGAATGCAGACTCCGCGATGGGACCGGCCGGAACTGAAGATGCGCCTAACGTCGGGGACGATGACATACCGGGTGAAGAAGAAGATGGTAACGAAAATGAAGGAGGGAAATCCATCACAAATGGCAGGACTTCAAAGACCACTAGGGGTGACAATCGTGGTGAAGAATTTGCTGTGATGCCGGAAGGAAATCAGGTCATGATACGCACAATCCCACCTGATATCGGAAGACTCAAGCTTGAAGAGGTTTGTCTCGTGCCTTTGGTGATGTCACTGAATAGCACTGACACATTTCCGCTTTCATTTACTGTTTCAGGCGTGCAAGGTCGTTCCCGGATTTGTGTATCTGGCGTTAGGTGATCCGTTACAAAAGCGCAACTACTACCGCGCTGGGTGGATCAAGTTCAAGGACGATGCCGACATGCCTGCAGTCCTGGCCGAACTGGCGGAGAAAAAGGTTAGGAAACTGTTTCGCCGCCCAGTACGAAAGTTTGTATATAACCTTCTTCGACAGATCGAGGGTTTCAAGCTACATCTTAGCCACAACCTCAAACCATTCACCAGCCGCATTCGTTACGCCCCAGAGGTCGCCAGCAGGCCCGATCGTCTCACCAAGGATCTTGCGAGCGCCAAAACCCTTGCGTCATTGCTCGAGGATGAATACGATAGAATCAGGCGACCTCCACCCCGTGACTATCCTCTGCCACAAGACGGCTCCCTTGACCCAAGCACTCAGTTGGGGTCAACAGAGGACATGCTTATGGTCGACAGCAGCCTGGACCAAGATCCTGATGAAGATGCACCTAAATCTAGAGGCAGCGAGGCCGTCGAACGACGTATTGAAAAACTCATCTCCGAGCTGAAAGAGAGCGGCGCCGCAGATGTGATGAGTGAGAGGGAGTTTGAAGCTAAGAAGGTAAAGTTTCATCCACCTTCAGTCATCGCGTGCCCCCCCCCACTCTCCCAGCTCCCTTATGCATGCCACCTCTCCAATACACCCTTTTGGCAAGTAAACCACACAACTGACGTTTGCTTTGCTCGCACTTTCGCTTGGACAGGATGCCATCGCATTGGACCTGTACATTTCATACCTTCGAGCAGCGTTTAACACATGCTTTTACTGCGCGGTTGTAACCGATCATGTCGAAGAGTTGCAAAGAAAATGTGTGAAGCATGTGAGGAAACCGATGTCGAAAGCCATGTTAGAGGAATTAAGAGCTGCTATTCTCGTCACCGACGAGAGAGAAGCCAGGGAGACCAATGGCGACCAGCGAGATGGCGATGAAGAACTCACAGGTGAGAAACCGAAGGTGCCAGAAGAGAAGGATTCCGGAGGAGGAAGGTTCAGGGATAAAGACGTAACACGTGCCGGTAAGTCTGCCGCGTTGCCCTTCGTTGCTCAAGCCGCCAGTGAATGACATGTTTTCCTATATAGATACCAAGTGGCTTGAGTGGTTTGATTCCAAGATCGCTGTCTTGATCACCAGGGATTGCGTAGATCCTCGCGATTATGGAGGCAAAGATCACCAAGAGTGGGTCCATTCATAGATTCCTCGCGGCTTGTAATGAACGGTGACGTTCCGATGCTAGAGAACTCGTGCTTGCCGCAGAGCCATACGTCAGACAGGAGGGTGAAGGAAAATACCGGTGCAAGCACTGTCAGAAGTTGTTTATTGCTTCTTCCTTCGTTGAGAAGCATGTCGCGAACAAGCATCCAGAGCTTCTTAAACATATCGATGACGTGGGCAGCTTTCATTCTCTGCTTTCGTAAGGATTACTCAACGTTTGATTTGCGTTTTAGATTCCATACTTCAACAACTTTGCAATGGATCCGCACCGAATCCAGCCTTTCACCCATGCCCCTACCAACATCGGCAACGGTGGGCAACAGCCACCCCCTCAGGCCTTTGGTCTCCAAGGGCATTCGTTTCCTCCACCGGATTATGGTCGATTGCCACCACCTCACCACGGGTATGGTGCACCGATGCCTCCAATGGGTTACTGGGAATATCATCAACCACCTGGTTACGGCTCGTATCCTATCCCTCCACGGCGGCTGAGCGAGCGAATCAGCGGCTATGCCAAGGATCAGTCCGAGGGTTCAGGATTACCCATTGCGCCTGGCTTGCCTGCGAAACCTATTGGAGTTGACCAAGCTGCAAGCAATAACACCCGAAGGGGAAGTGGGAGCCGTGGAACTGGACCCCTCCCTCCTCCGCCTGCCAATGCAAAGGAAGATCCTCGAGCATCCGCTGGAAAGAAAGTTAGCTACCACGACATGGATTTGGTGGCTGAGGGTGATGTCGAGTTGAATTATTGAACCGGGGGTTGTATACGATTCGATGGTTTTTCATGTCATTTTTTTTCTTCCTTCATCCATTTCTACCTCTTCCCTCTATATGTCTCAGAGACGATAGACCAGAACGATAGTCATCCTTGTCCCCACTCCAACTTCAACTGTAGCATCCGAACACTGATCGTAATAATGCAAAACGACGTTGGTGATCACAAACTCGATGTCCCTAGGGCGCACAAAGAGCACAATTGATCCCGCTGTGTTTCAGAAAAAAAAAAGATGCCCTCTTCGACGCCAACACCATGAGGCAGGTGCACGCCCCTCGGATTCTCGTAACGACAATCCGCGATTATCATCGATAGGGAGATTGACAACGCGTGTCTCGGTACGCACGGACGAACGGGACGGGGCTCCTGTTGGTCCAACAGGCTTTATTTTCCCAAACTTCTGGCTCGTCTCGGTATCTGCCCGATCCAAATGCCAATCACCCAGGCAAATTGATCGCGGGTTGGTGCGTTGCTTAATTCTGCCGCTAGTGCGGGAGGACGCCTGGGAGGGTGGGGGAAAGCCAAAGATAGGACAAATCGCAGAGAATGCGATTGGCCCAAACGTTTGGGGTGGTTGGGTGGAAACCTCCCGGCAGTCGAGAACGTCGCACTAGGAGAAGCAAGGCGTATGAGGATGAGGGGGACATCCAACGAAGGCTAAATTAGTTCTTTCACAAAAATCCACTCATTCTTTCCTCCTCCACTCGTCGAATCCGCACGCGACGAAGGTGTGGTGAACTCGTTGGGTGGGATATGGGGATGGATGAAACAAGGGGGTTGATAGATGTGTGAGATGAAGTTTGGTCTACCGTACGCATTTGGCGGCTTTCTGGAAACGTCGCTGCCCTGGTGGAGTTTCTAGGCCCCAGTATCCCAAGTCGGTCTTCGATGGCACAGGGTCCAGGTTTATGTATGGCTGGCCTTGACGCTTCAGAGTGGTGATGGTGGAACAGGCGAGAGGGTGACGGCGTTTAGTCAGTGACCCGGTTGACGTACAGAATATCTTATGCCTTATATCCCCTCATCCAGTACGGGAGCCAGGTAGAGGAATGTACGAGCGGTCTTACGACATGCAACGCGCGATGCTTTGTATTGGCTGCGGCCACGGCAGCAGGAATTCGGCGTGCCGTGGGCTTGTGAGGTAAGCCAATCTATGGGGGGCTGGGCGATCAGGTCAGAGGGCAAAAAGGTAGTGAGACAACCATGTTTGGTGGGGGAACCGAATTGCAGGTTCGATGTGACCCTCTCCCAAAGTTACCCCTCTCCCGAGAATCATGAGTTTTGCGTGCAGGTGTGAGTGAGTGACGCGGACGACGAATATGTGGAACGGCACCGCTTGGCTTCCACGTGTAAGGATGACTCCTCTGGATGTGAGAGCTCGCTGAGGGTCGCTGAGGCTCAACTCAGCCAGATCGATGGTGTCCACCTTGCCGATGGAGTGAAAAGGACCGTCATGTACCCGGGTTTCATAGAGGCGCAATCCCTCCCAGCGATTGGATCTAGGTCCGCAGACCGGTATGATCAGGAGGTGAATAAAAGATCGAAAACGAGGGGCGAGAAATTCGAGGGATGCCTCATCACATGGCGAACAAAGGGACTAGGATCCCGTTTAATGAATTCACCCCAATTTGCACCCATCATTTGCCAGCGATGCAACCCCCGTGGTCATACGAAGTCAAAAAGAAGGATAAACGTCCGCCTGCGGCTCATTGGGCGGGGGGATCCATCCGAAGATTCTTGGGACGCGACGGCGGACCGCAGGCAAAGCCCGAGATATGAGGGGGTAGCGAATAATGAGAGCCCCAGATTCCCGAGATCTTTGAGATCCGCTCGTGCTCGACGACTGATACGCAACTGCCAGTGATAAAACCGGGTTTCGAGAGTGGGTGGGTGAATACTACAGAAGTAGAGGGCCGGCATCGCGGTCAAAACTCAGAGGAAAGTCGACTTCTGTCCCTCGCTGAGCAACTAGTCCCCTCGCGGAGGCCCAACAGCCACCGGTGGTCCCTTGGTTCAAAGGACGGTCTAGAAGACGAGGCCCATTGACGTGTTATTGACTCCAGTTCCTGGCGTCCAAGTACTTCGGGAAAGGCCCAACTGGACCTACCCGGACCGAATTGCTGACTTAAGCACGATCTGCTCCCACGCTCCCTCCATTCCACGAGTTTGCGAGAGCGGTACCTTTGGCCGAATTCGGGTAAGGGTCTCGGCGTCCGAAAGCCAATTTTGGCGACCGAACTAGGCTACGGGGTCTCGACCAACTTTGAGTTAAAATCTAAAAGCGTCCCCCTGCCATTTTTGACCCACCAGAATCGAGTGGCGTTGGAAAGGTTTCCCAGGCGTCTAGAGGACCTAAGGGAGGACGGCTTCCGGCATTACTTTGTCCCCAGGATCGACAGATCGATGCCGTCGTCTTCCATCCCTTTCACGATCAAGTCTGTTTTCTGTGTTGAATTGAGATTCTGTCACCCTATTTCCCGCCCCCACCCTTTGCCTGCCACCGAGCGTGAGATTCTGGTTTCCTCCGTTGATGTCCTTCTCAGCACCCACCCTGATCCACCACTTCTCGCCATCCTATCGGCCTTTCGCTCAGAAGCTCCCCCGTAAACATCGCGGCAAGATAGTACCGACTATTTGGTGAGTGGGTTTTTCCATTTCCACCCCTAGAAGTGCCCCAGAAGATCAAATTCGTCTGTTTTTAGAACATAAAGCTAGTCGTTCGCGTGCATACGATTCGTGATTTGAGTACAACTTCGCAGTTCTTTTGCGTGCCCACAGCAACCTTAACCGACTGAGTGCCACAATGCCTGGAGGGAGCACTCCGCACGCCACATCGCCGCTGCCGTGCATGAAGGGTGCTTTATAGAGCAACCGGAGAACGCCCGCGCATGCCTATCTAGATTGAATAGTACCGAATAACCAATGAGGAGGAGTGGGAAATCGGGATCTCATGTGAATGTATGGATCAAACGTCCAGAGAATCCCTGATGTCGAATCGTATTGCTATGCAGGAATCTTACCACCCCATCGGTTAACCCTGGCCACGCAAATGTGGGATGTCGAACGCCACATAAGTGAGGATCTTCCATTTCGGTCCTGGAAATGATTACCGAATGTTACTCCCCGTTGACCGCTTTGATGCTGCGAAGTCACAGGCAGCGGCATGCGAGAGTCTCGTGAAAATCATATACATACAAAGCATCATTGCATAACCGCTGGATGGTGCTCGACTCGGCATTTGTGCGATTTAAAGGGTAACCCAGCACCGAGTGAATGGTACTCCCAGCAGGTTAGGCTTTTGGGCGCCGCACATGCTCGGTAAATTCCATCCTATGTGAGTTTGGGTACCCCATACAATGTACGCTCTCTTCCGGTAATCGATACGTACTGTTGCGGTCTCGAGGGTATGCAACACACCGAGTTGAGCGACATCATCAGACTGGGGCGTTCTTCATCGAAACGAATCCTCAAACAATCAATCGTTCTAGAAATCGTTCTAGAGCTTCTTCGACCCGGGCTGCCATGAGGGGGTCCAGTTTCGTCTCTTTTCCAAGACTCCCCCCAATCGGCTAACATCGAGACGCCCCCCATCATCTCGCTTGCTCTTATCGGTCGCGGTTTAGGAGAAATAAGGATTAGAGGGGAACAAACAGGCCGGTAATAATGACCGGCGTATAGAGATTCAATTACCCATCCGTGCGCACCTTCATCTGAGGAAATTTTTCAGATGGCGCATTGCCAGGCGGTTGTGTTCATTTCGAGTACCTCTCTTTCAGCACACAACCCGTCACCGATTGTTCCTCCACCGCCTTGAATCGTCTTGCCTACCTGCGAAGGCCTACTGCAATCGAGCACACACTTCACATCGCGGGAAGGCATTCGCGACGCTTTGGACTGCCTCGCGTTACGTAACTGTGAGTAACTTGCCTCCGTTTCGCATGAGCTCATAATCGTGGCTTATGAACCGCACCTCGCTTGCAGAGAGCACATCGAATAACCAAGAACCAGAACTTATACCACACCAACAATTCACACGGTCGAGGTAAATGATCTCGGTTCGCCTCGCACGCTGCCGGCAAAATCATGTCGGACTTGGTCAAGCAGGTGTCCATCTCCGCGGTTTTGCGCAAAGTGTTCTGCTGATCCGGAGCGGAGTCAACTATAGGTCTGAACTTCACACTTGCTTCCCCTCGGTTCCCACATCCCTTTGGAAAACAGACCATTCAATCGTGCTCGCCTGCACCACACCACCTTTCGGTATAAGATGGGACCCATCCCAAGGACTATTTCCTATCCTTGTACACCACCTTGTAACTACCGTCCCAATGGACAAAATGGTGTCTTTCGATGCCATCCTCTTTCCCGCCGACGAGAGGGCCCCCCACCTCGTCTCTCTCATGACGAGCAACGCTCCATCATTCCCACCGCTTGGCCAGTCATGTTCTCAACAACCTCCTTCTGCTATGGTCAAAATTCCGCACCCCGAGATGTACATGGATTTTATCGCCGAGGGGGTCGGAGCACGGGCCTGGCAGCGTCACGTAAGTTCCTCCTCCTACCTCGATGCTTTTTGCTTGTTTCCATCCGCCCCCGGGGTTTCATCTCTTTCCCTTCACTCTAACTTTTTCATTTTCCTTGTTGCCCACCTTGCTCGCTCCCGAAGTGGTGTAACTATAATCACCCCTCCCTCTTCCCATATTTTTCAGCCCCCCTTCCCGACTCGCTCAATGTTAATCAGAAGAAGCTGACGAGACCGCCCCCTTGAACCGTATAGGTCGTTGAGATGCTGGACGGGATGAACAGGAAGTTCGCTAATCCCTATGTTATATTTTACCCTGTGTTGTCACGGGATGGGATGCCGTTCCCAGTCAACAAATGCCTTAAGGAGATACAAGGCCCGAACTTTCGTGAAAACCTCGCCTGGAGGGGCAATCTCGTCATCGCGAAGTATCGTGATGCGCAGCTCTCGGCCCTCATGGATGCAACTATGGCGGACTTTCCTTTACTGAAGAACTACCTGACTACACACTACCCCTCAACGCATACCGTAAGTCCTTTCCTTCGTTTTGTCCCACACCTCCTCCCGCTGTTCTCCCAACCTCCAACTTCATCACGTCTTTTGGATTGCGTCAAGATAATCGTTCATGTGCTAACTCGCTTTCCGCCCCCGCCCGCGTACTCCCGCGATATTTTCCATGGCGTCACAAAATATGACATGCACAGACCGCGTCATCTTCGTCTTAACCATTATTTCCCCCTCGTTCCCTGGTTTAATAGAGGGTTGTAGACCCAGGGGGTTATATTCATCTCATAATTATCATATTCCACCCGCTAATTGAGCACGCGATCATGAGCAGTAGAACAGCACAATCCATACATCACGTATACAAAGCATTGTATTTTATTCAGCAATCTCATGTATTTATTGTGTCGGTCGTTCCATTCGCTTCGCTGGTTTCTGCTCTCCCTCTCTACCGACTAGGACAGGCGCGGTGGCCCGCAAGCTGCAGGCACGATACAAATGGATGAATAGAGACAAACTCCGGAAATGGAGCGCGGGGGGTCACCAGAACAGCAAGCGCGGGCGGAAGGAACCCAGATCGTGAGCTGGCGCCGTATTTAGCGGAATGTCGACTTAAACTTCACAGCTCTTCGCGTCCACCGTCCCTCGTCGTCTGTTCCTTCTTCGGGACCGATCGGGGATTTGCTTCCTCCTTCGCTTCCGTCACCCTGCTCCTCGTATCCTTCGAAGCCGCAGGATTACCGTCTCCAGACTTGGGAGATTTACATGGGTCTGGAATCGGACTCATCGGATCGATGGGCACATGTTTTACCGTGCCGACTTTGAAATAGGTCTTGTGGTCCGCGAAGAACTTCTTCCAATGGGCCAAACCCTACAACAGCGACATTCAGTGGTCGGTTGAACAGAAACGTTACGGGATAAGGAAGCACGGAGAGAAAGGTGAATCCATAAGTGTCCTCAAGCTCCGACCGAGGTGAAGGGTGAAGGAGAGAAACCCGAAATGAAAACAAGAAGTTGGAGAGTGGGTGCGGGTTGTGCAGTCGAACAGAAGGAAGAGATATCTTAAGAAGAGGGGCGTGTGAGACGGCGACTCACTGCATTTTCTTTATCGTCAAGGCTCCGAATGTCGTGCGTCAGATGGGTCTGGAAACATCCTGTGGCGTAGGCCCTCGCGGCGTCTCTCCCGGCGCTGTAAGTGTTGAATATAGGTCAGTCATTTCGGTCCAGTTTCATCCGGCGTCAGATTTAAGGTGGGGGAGCAACACTGAAATCAAAAAAAGAGGGTTTCCGGGAAAACCGGAAGGGGGAGGAATAGAATGGAGCCTATAGTATGATGAAATTGATTTCGGAAGGCTTACAATATATTATACGAACCCCCCGGTCCGTATGTATGGCGGTTCGAAGACACGTCGTAAACATCCCCATCAATCTGAAGACCAGTAGGGTTCACAAACGCGGAGAGAATCAACCCCCGGGTATCAGAGAGAGAATCAGGGAGGGAACCAAAGCCCCAACGTCCAAGCGAAAGACGAAACCAAAGGTGTGATGTGAGTCAAATTGAGTGTGATATTTTTGAAGGTGCATTGTACGCGTGTAAACCGCAGCGAACAGGGGACCCCATGTTGTATTTTCATCCGTGCGAAAGGTTGCGAGATAAGGGAGGGCGGCAGCGGAGGTGAGCGCGAGGAGTATTTAGAACACCGAAAAAGCACACTCACGGCGATATACAATGGTCTATTAGGATCCGATCCGTCATACTGAGCAAGGGTGCGTTCACTAAACAACTGCTGCTTGGCCTAATGTCCGATGCATCGGACAAGGGCGCGAGGAGATGTCGAACACGTTTTAGTTTCCACTTGCATGTTGCAAGGAGGGGAAGGAAAGGGTGCCTTCTTACCGGGAAATAGGTCTTAGCCTGGACCCATTTGCCATCATATTCCCAAAGGTAGCTTCCGGTCACAAACTTTCCAGCCAACATGACGATGACGATCGTGCTCAACAGAAACTTAACCAGACCCCAGAGCCCAATCTCGACTTCCGCGGTCGGGTCCGGCTCCTCAGGTCCAACCTCTTCCCCTCTGGCGAGTCGTTCGTCTCTCTCGCGTTTACGAGCGAGCCATTCTTCGTGCTTCTTTTCTCGTTGGTGCCGATACTCCTTATGCCTGATCATAGGGGGAAAAGGTCGGATCACAAGTTCTAGAGGGCGGCAGATAGATAGGACAACTGAAACGAGAACGAGGGGAAAGAAAAGAAGCGAAGAAAGGACAGCACTCACACTAGGAACGGTCGATTCGCACTGCAGGTCGGTCAGGTGGTGACACGACACACCATCATTCGTGCATTCGATCGTCCATCAGGGATTTGAGGGCCACGGTGCAAGGCGTGGTATGTTCACTCACCTCTTGTTTGACACCATAACGCTTGGATTCGTTGGGTCTGGCACCAAAGAATCAATCTCATCGTTTTCCTTGGGAGTACCCTCTGGACGTAAGAACCAAGACATGGTGGTCGAGAACAAACCTAAGCTGATGGTGGGTTCCATTTTGGGGCTCACGGAAAAAGCTCATGCTCCTTCGACTCGCGTTCTCTTATTGAACAGTAAACAGAAGAAAAATGGAGTATATGTACGGCTACGGTACGAACAAGAACGTAAACGACCAGCGGGAGGAATGGAATTTTGAAAACGTCAGCAGCAAGATTTCATTAGTGCGTCCTTGAGGGCGGAAGTATTATAAGTACTAGGGGGGGTAGGATGTACACACTTCTCATGGAGTCGCGAATCGAAAAGAAGAATCGAAGATGATGGCGTAGCTGCATGTGTTGAAAACAAGCAGCAAATCGTAAATGAGTTACAGTTGGGACGCGCGATGCGGTAGGATGAAGGCGAGTAATGATAGATAAGGAAGCAGGAAGGAGGAGGGGTGGGGTTGAATTACATCGAGGATGGAGGGTAGCGAAACAAATCCAGTGTCGCCTCGGCAGAAGGGGAATTCGTGATGGTTAAGATATTAGGTTGAACCAGTGGCCAATGGACAATGACAGATGAGATGCATGAGAACGAGCGGCGGGACCATGGTGGCATGCAATGATTATGATGCAGATGGAGGCATATGGGGCGCATACAGTAGTCAGGTCATGAACGTTCGTGAACAATCGTTTACTTGAGTTCATATTCACGACCAGGGTTTGGTTGCTGGTGAGTTCGCTCGCTCGCTTGTTGTGAAACTGTGACGTAGGCCCCACCAACCTCTTCCGAATCTGTCAAGCCTGGGGGAACAGAGGGTGTCGTCGATGGGAACTCGCCATCATCAAGGTCGAATTCCTCAACCCAGTTCCTGAGAGCTAGGAATTTGGGTGTTTTGATGAACTGGGTGACAGCCGGTAAGCATACAGCGTTCTCCGAGAGAAACTTAATGGCGACGCACCTTTGGTACCGAATCTGTCGCCATGAGCCTGAACACGTGGGTCTGAATCCTCTTGTAAAGTTCAATCAAAAACTGCAGTTGGGTTGCATTGAAAGAACTAGCTTGTTCCAGCTCGACACGTCCTTGGAACGCCTTGCCAGTGAGACCAGTCATCACCTCGTTCAGATAGGCGGAAAGCTCGTTGCGCAATCCATGGTCAATGTTTAGTTCGCACTGACTTGAAGGCGCGAGGTAGGTGTTGTAGATCTCGAAGGCGATGTGGATCAACGCTTCGTGGTGACGTTCCATCGCAGCCTGTCCGGAAGTCTTAGAGTTGCCACGGGACGGGCCGGAGGCCATGGCACTCGAAGTGATGCTGAACTTCTTCTTGAAATCCTCGACCTCGAGCCAGAACGACAGGTTTTCTTCACAAAAGTTGTCACGCAAGAACTCGCGGAAACGGGAGCGAAGAGGGGGCTCCTCAATGATGAATCGTAACCTATCAGTGTTGGACTCCTTGATAGTCTTCTTCTCCCCCTCCCTGGACTTGTCTGTGGCAGAAGTCCGACGATGAACCTTGGAATCGCCACCCTCTTGGGAATTTCTCTGAACGGAAGCAAGGTTGGTAGAAGAGGAGTTGGGCGAGTCTTTGGGAGCGACATCCCAACGAGCGAGGCGACGACCCTCTTCGGTAAGACGATATATTGCCTTGGCCGTGCAGCGGAATTCACCGTGTTGCTGCCAAGTATGCGTGAGGATAAGTTTAGAGAAGATTTTGGAATTTCCAACTCACCCCAATCGATGAACCAGCGGGGGCGGAACCTCGGACAGTGAAGATGATCGCCGAGTCGTTGTTCTTGCGCTTATCGCTGACGAGAGTGATAAGGCCGAAACGGACGAACTGAGCAGCCATCTCCGCAGCTTCCTCCCTGCCAATGACAGATGTGAAATCGCAGAGCCATTCGAGTGCAGCCACGGCGGCAAAACAGTGTTTCTGGACGGTGGTGGTGGAACGACCCATAATGGGCTGCGTGCGCTCGGTGACGTCCATGAGAGCGAGACCCTTGGATCGTTCCTGGTATCTCTGATAGGGATCGAAAGAACCGAAGTTTTCCGGGGGATAGTTAGGTTGGCGACCAACAAAACGGCGGAAGAGGGCGGTGATGACGGCCTGAGAGACGATGATCTCGTCGTCAACTGATCTCCGCTCAAGGTGGAGAAGTTTCATGCAAATCGGTTGGGTCTGAAAGACGTGGCTGATGTGGTCCGCGTTGATTCCGTTCTTACTGATGAACCTCTCGAGGACATGAAGACCCTTTGGAGTGAGTTGGTAGACGCCGCGTTCCTTGAAGAGATTGGATGTCGGATCGACGGCGTTTTCGACGAGACGAGCATCCATGAAATGTTGGCACATGGCTTTGGCCATCTCACGCGTCATCGAGAAGGTGGTCGTCGTTGTGGTGGTAATGATACGAGAAGGTTCCCTTGGGTCCGGTCCACGATTGGACTGTGAAAACTTGAGCGATGCGAGATTCTGAGCGGCCTCCTCGCTGGAAATAAGTAGAAAGGAGATAAGCAAGGGATTCGAGGAAGCAGAATTAGAAGAACGAACGTTGTAAAGGAATTTGGGAATGTTCGAAAAAATTGTTTGTGGTTACTAAGCTCGAGGGAGACAACCAGGGTGGCGAAAAGATCCAAGGTATCCTTGAAGAGAGGGGCTTAGAAAAACAAGTAGTTTTAGAGAGGAAAAAATGCGTACTTTCAGGTATGGCCTCCCTCGCTTTGTAACCTTCATCATATGAGAGGAAGTGGCTTGGGGAACGGTGTCTGGCATGGCTGGAGAGGTCGACGAAGTGTACGTCGAATGTCGAGGCTGTGGGGGGGAAAGGGGGATGGAAGAGAGGAGGGAGAGGAGGACGGAGGGAGAAGGAGGATGAAGAGTTGGCGACTCTTGAAGTTGTTCACACTCGGACTTGAAGAAGAAAGCTACCTCGGCACGCGCCCGGCTGTAACTTCCCAATTGGGAAACACCAGCCCCATTGTCTCTGTTTCAGGTACCAGTACTTCCTAATTTGGTATAGATTGGGATCACTCGGTCGGAACGCCTCCTCTTCCTTCTCTTGGCTGACTGAGAGAGAGAGGGGGGGGTTTGGTGTCTTTCGTCTTGACCTTCTGGCCTATTGCAGACTGAAAGAGGGGGCGGAGGGGCGGGCGGAACCGCAAGGAAAATGAAGTGAGGGATAAAGCTATGCCCATTCGTCTCTGGCACGTGGGGCTGTCGAGTGTATTCGAAACAGGGCGTGGTCGTAACTAAGCTATCAAAGGGCATCACTACTCCCAATCCATCCTTTTCTAGCCACAGCGCGCAGCTTGTCCTACAACATGGACGTAAGTGCGCCATCGGTAACTATGTCCTCCCCCCTCACCTTCTTCCCCTAGAACACAGATAGCGTAAAGGCTCTGTTGGACAAGCTCAAATCATCTCAGGCCTGGCACCAGACCGTCGCCGCCAATCCTGCCCCGCCACCTCCCGCCCCCACCGCACCTGAAACGCGTGGCGGGTCTGGCGCTGATGTGGGACCCTCGGTTGCCTCTCTCCTCGCCCAGCTCGCGGACACTCGCACCGAACATCCGCCCCTTCCTCCTCCCAATCTGGCGGAGCCTCGGTTGACTGAAGATGTCCCCTACGGCGGATCACCGGGTGTTGCGCCATTCCGAGCGTCGATCGGCGGTGACGAACATGATCTTCATGCGTTTTCTTTCCAGCAGACTTTATCCCATCTCGCCCACTTATCTACGAACCCAGGCTTCGTCGATTCCGTGCGTCGGGTAAGCGACCACACCAGGAGCCGATTAGCTCATCTTGACTAAACTTGGTGATAAGATCCAGAACGAACAAAGCGCCCTCGAATCCCTGCTCTGGGATGAGCGGCTCGCCATCCGACAAAAACACCAGGAAAAGGTCAAGGTTGCCGGGACAAAGTTAGTCTCTTTTCTCCATCATTTCCGCCGTTCAATGTTCAACATTCGCTCTGATGGAAATCCTTAGAGCCAACCTTATTGGGTCCGGGGGGTTATCCCAGTTTGAAGCCGACGTAAGCCGTTACCTTGTTGCCGTATTGAGATTCAATTGCTCACTCCTCCGCTCCAGACGCTGACACAGGCGTACAAGAAAGAGTTACACAAGTTCGACACCCAGCGTGTCACCGTCGCCTGGGACGGTCTGATATCCAAGCAACAGACAGCCCTGGAATCCCTGGGTGTTCCAGTCATGTATGTCACTGACTTGACATCAGATAGGGAGGCGAGTGTCCACTTTCATCACCTTCCGATTTCGTTACCCTCTAACATTCATGATCGCCGCCTCCCACGTCCTTTAAATCCGACAGAGGCAACAACGCATTGTCCGGGTACTTGAGAGCATTGTGAATGATGAGGACTGACCCACGGGGTCTCTCAAAGTTACCGTCTAGTGTAGTTACGGTCATTCTAGAGTGGTGTAATATACAGTCCCTTGCTGGGCTTTCCATCATTCCCAGTCCAAATATGTTTCCGTCCACGTGGTTTGATCCTTCTGTCTCGTTAGGTGGCGCCTCCAATTTTGCGGTTGTCTGTCCGACTCCGTAACGTTTCTCCGTCCAGTTTCCGAGCCTCCGTTCAACGTGGTTCCATGTCTTGTACTCTATCTGCCACGACCACTGAATAGGCACTTTCTCTTTCTCGATACCCTGCTGCTCACCCCCTCCACTATGCCTTACGTCGATTTGCTCCATCCAGCCGATGCGGTCTCCATCTGGTACACATCCAGTTCACGACTTGGGACGGTCAACTCCCTCAGCCCCGAAAAACCTACAATCGTAATGCTTCATCCACTCTATCTGAATTCTTCGTGGCTCTGGGGTCAGATGGACGACCCTAGACTCAACTCGGCATACAATATCGTTGCGTTTGACAATCGTACTTCGGGCAAGTCCATATCCACTCCGTCTGGGATGTATGACGCGTGGGTCCAGGCTGCGGATCTAGCATTGTGCTTTCAGGTGCGCATTTCCTTCCACCCCCCCCGGAGACTTCCATGGGATGGGCTCTTCCGTTTCTTATCGGTCTCCGAACGTGAACAGTACCTCGGCCTGCCACCTGTCCATCTCGTTGGAATAGAAACAGTTTCTGTGACCTGCGCACAGAGATTCGCAATTTTGTACGATTCCCACCTAACCCCGTTCAACTTGTTCAGTCGGCTGAACCCAATTCCCATTAGGTTTCCGGAAATGGTGTTGAGTCTGACGCTGATCAACGTCCCACCACCTACGGAGTATGAGTCACACGCATATATTCACCGCGAACGTGACCAATTAACCCTCTTTCGTCGTCTCGTCTCTGCAGACTCAACTCTAATATGCACATGCTGGACGAGCTGATCCACCTGTACAGCTACGCGGAAGACCTGGACACTTACGAACACGCCGCAAAAGAATTGTCCACGTTCCTCGCTGGCCCCGTGAGTTTGATAATAACATTCCTATCACCTCATTGTAAGCGGGTATCCTGACCGAGTCGGACAAACACGTACAGGGTTGTGAAGGAGATCTGCTAGACGATGTACGTCATTTCAATTATCCTTCCCTAACAGGACCTCGCCGTTGATGAAACATTTCGGTTCACGCTCGTTGTTCGTACGTAATGTGCGCGCCAACAGTTGATTGGGTTCTGGGAGCAGTGCTATCCCCCCACTCGTCGATCATTAACCGTGCAGAACCTGAATCTGATCAAGAATGTGGGTTTCCTTCACTACTTCTTGCACGACCTATGTGTTCTATTCTCACACGGCTTGAATCACCATAGAGAACGGCCCTGCCCCGGATGATGTTAGAAGCCATCAATGCGCCTGTTTTGGTCATCCAAGTAATTTTCCCTCTCCAATCCTTTGATAGAGGCGCACTGACATCTTCTTTCTATTCGACAAGTCTGAGTCGTCACAAATATACCCCCTGGAATATGCTCACTCCTTCGTGGATAACCTCAAGTTTCTCGGTAAAGATGCGAGGTTGTTCGTAGTAAAAGGTGAGTCTGAGAGCCCGGAATTCGCATTCCTAAGTGGCCAGTTTCCTCGTATCAGCCACTGAATTCTGATTCCTCGGTAGATAGCGCGGGATACCTAGCAGTCATGAACCCCTCCATCGTCAATCAGACGCTCGTGAAGTTCCTGGCTCGTCTACCTCGAAGCCGGAGCGACATCAAGCCCCCGTCAGTTCCGGTGCCTCAGCGGATGCGTGAAGCGCTTGATGCCCTAGCGGAGCTGACCGGAGACCCATCATTCTCTGGGAAAGACTCGATGTGTCCCCTGAGTTTTTCCTGTGTTTCACCTGAGATTGGCAAGATTCAAGTGAAGTCTCGGGAGTCGTATGCAAAAGATGCTGCTTGGGCGTTCTCGCCATTACAACCCAATGGAAGACCCATCAGGTAAGTGGGGACATCCTTTCGCCCTGATCTGGGCTTGTTCCACGGCCCATCTCGTCCCTTCGGCATTCATGGCCTGACCGGCGAGTGGGCGAGTAGATAAGGGCACTGATGAATGAATGTGGCTTACGAATGGAATACAGGAAATATTCGGAAGGACGTAAAGACCATTGGTTCGTGAGCGAATCTAATGGGCTATCTTACGCAAGTGAGTTTCTCGTTCCCCACCCGTCGTGGGGACTTTTCCTTGGTTATACAAGTGAGCGTTTAGCGTCGTATTTATAGGCCCGCACTCGATTGGTAAGGCTCAAAGGAGCGCAAGCCATAAACATACCGCTTCCCTGGACTCGGACGAGAAGGCGGGTTCGCTGGAGGCTTACGGGACGGAGATCACGAAAGACCCAAGGAAGTCTCAAAAGAGCAAGGTCACGAACTCCCCTACTATCATCCGTGGCTCCATGGTCAAGGTCGTGACGACCCCCGGGGCGGCTTTTCCAAGGATGATTGTTGCCCATCATCACCATGTCTAGGTGACCTTTCTTCTGGTCCTACACGCTGTGCAGCCCTCCGCACCCTCCTCCTCCCTCCACTTTTCCCGCACACACACCACAGCTACACTATCTCGTTCGGGTCACTGCTCACATGTATCATATGCCACCATCGCCTGTCGTCTGTAATTTTCCACTTTACCCCCGTTCTACGATATCCGACTTTTCGATATCCCAGAAATACCAAAACCAGTACCCTACGACCCCCCGCAGTTCTCATCCGTGATGTTTCCATAAAGATGTGAATACTCTACGACCCCTGCCGTATTGCTATCGATTAGATTGAAAACTTTGAAAACTTTCTTCATTCCGGCCACATTGTGTTGTTTGCTATCTTTATCTTTTGTAGATGTAAACAACTCACCGATGCCCTTTTTACTCGCTACTTGTAACATTATCCCAACATCCGTGCGCGTGGTGTAAGATTGGGGTGTGGACCAAGGGTAGTCCAGAAACTTGATAGCCTACTTCGTATTGGTCAGGTCTTGGCTTGATTACCTAGTTGAAGCTAACGTCAGCACTAGCTCAGTGGACATGGGGTTTTTGAGTACATATGTCAAGCCAGTGTCAGGCCGAAACTGGCCATCGAAAAGTGAGGTCTTGCTGTGATCACTCATATCAGATATACCTCGGGTTTTGGGGGTACGGATTCGCATCAGTATCCGTGCAATGTTTGCTCCTTTCTTTTCTTGGCTTGGTGTTTTTTTTTCTGTTTCGAACTACCGCGACCCACTGAACGTCCGAAGTGGTAAGCGGTGGCGATGAGATACATAATCAAAATTGTTGGGGATTACGAATTCCTCCCCCCAGTTGATCGCACCAGCTTGGGGGCACTGGCGAACAGATCCGGATTGTTCTTCCGGGTAACTAAAAAAAAATAACAAATCCTTTTTAATTATAGCCCATAAAATTCGAAAGCCGGGGAGGGGGAGGGAGGGCGCTCGATCGTTCCAGCCTCTTCGGTTGGGGCCGTGGTTACGAGCGTTCGGCAGATAGGAAAGTACGGACCTATCGCTTGAGATCTACCGAGAAATTGGTGCTCGTATGTAAGGTTACACCGCCGACGCCCGCTCGGGCTCTTAGGATTCAACCGTCCCAACCTTCCCCTCGAGATAACCCAAGCGAGATGATGGTTTCATATATTTTTGCGGTAGTCCATACAGATGATCGGATGTTTCGGTCCTTGGTATGCATTGAGTATACGGGAGTTACGCGTTAGACGATTGAAACAGTCCGCCACGGCGTCCTCGATCGTGACGCGTGCCAAACGCCGGAGGGGGGTCGGGCGACCGAATCGGTGAGGGCGTCACGACGACCCTCTCGAAGAAAGAAAAAAAAAGAATTTTTTGAATGTCACCCATCTTTCAAGATCCAACAGTTCGGCGCTACGTGATTATGACGTACTTATCCCATACTGTTCTACTGTTGGAGCGGGACGGATAGCGAGTTTTGGTAAGGAGACTCCGTGCGCCGCCACGCCCAAGTCAACGTCGCGGGTAGCTTCTGGATAAACATACACAGTCTTTTTTCAGCTACTTACCAACTCAGGGAGGATCAACCCTGCTACATTTGACGGGATCCATTGGTGGCTCGCCTCTGATGTCATGTTGTTGTTTATAGATGGAAGAATCCACCAGTACCTCGTCTACGTACTATCAGTGTACGCGGATATGGTACGATGGATTAACCTGCCGACGCCGCGACACTTGGGAAGAAAACTGAATGTCGAGCCGGTGTAGCAATGGAGAACAACCTCAAGTACAAAATCCGAGAATGTACCACCGCCATTCTTGTCATTCGAATCAGAGAAAGGGACCCATGTAGGAAATAGCTTCACACCGAGGATCAGTCTCTCCTCAGAAGGTTTAAAAAATTCAATACCCAACAGGCACAAGATACACAAAGTCCGAGAGGCGGAGGTGTGGAAAAAATACAGGACGCACAGGAACGCGAACGACAAGATGGTGTGTAGTATGACACTTGGGGAAAACGATTCTGCTTCCGTCACTTTGGTGGTTATCTAAGGTGAGCACCAAATACGAAATTAGAGACTTCCTTCAGCGAGCTTCGCTTTGTAATATCGGACCATCTCCTCAAGACCCATGTCGACGGTCCATCTGGGTTGCCACCCGAGGGTCTCCTTGGCGCGAGTCGTATCCGGTCGCCTCTTCTGAGGGTCGTCCGTGGGGATCGGCTTCTGAACGATATTCACCGGTGGAGATTCAACCCCATCATCCTCCTTCTTCACCTTCGTCACCGTGTCCCTGACCAGTTTGGCAAAATTCCCGATCGTGAATTCGTCACCGTTACCGATATTCACCGGGCGCGTCTCGCTCGAGTTCATCAATGCGATGAGGCCGTCGATCAGATCGTGAATGTATTGGAAAGACCGGGTTTGGGTACCGTCTCCGTAAACGGTCATGTCTTCTCCCCGAAGCGCTTGCATGATGAAGTTCGAGACGACCCGTCCGTCGGCGGGGTTCACTATCAAGTGATGCAAAACGTATCCAGTTGAGTTAAAGATGCGTGATCGGACTTGGGTTTGAGCATAAAACAATACGTACTGCGAGGCCCTGTGCAGCAGGGTCAGCGGTTCGGGTCAAAAGATGAGAATGAAAATTAACTTGCCATAAGTGTTGAAAATGCGCGCGACCCGAACATCAACTCCATCTTGACGGTGGAACCCGTACGTGAGTGTCTCAGCAACACGTTTGCCTTCATCATAGCAGGCTCGTGGTCCGATCGGATTCACATGTCCCCAGCTGAATTGTAAAATGAATGTTAGATCACTTGCCCCATTTGGAGCTTAGTCATAAGCTGAAACTCACTAGTCCTCGTGTTGGGGGTGTACCTCAGGGTCGCCATAAACCTCTGAAAACCGGTGTCAGGACTTGTACGGAAGGAGTGATGGGAACGGGCACTTACCAGAGGTACTCGTGATGAGGAAGCGAGCCTTGGTACGTTTCGCGAGGCCCAACATGTTCAAAGTCCCCATGAACGAGGTCTTGATCGTCTTTACAGCATTGAACTGGTAGTGAGGCGGGGATGCCGGACAGGCCAAGTGATAAATCTCTGGATGTATGCGGTCAAAATGGCCAACTTTGATAGAGGCGGGAACCCTCACGGTCACACTCAATCATGAATGGTTCGACGACATCATGTCGAACCATCTCAAAGTTGGGATGTCCGATCCAATGACTGATGGTGGTCTTTGAGCCGGTGAAGAAGTTATCAATGACGGTAACTTCATGACCTAAGAGCATCAGACGGTCGACGAGGTGGGACCCAACGAAACCAGCGCCGCCGGTAACCAAGATGCGCTTGCGATCAGCTGGGGGCAACAGTTTGACGGGTGGGAAACGCGAGAGGGTGGTGTAGGAGATAGTCTGGGTGTCTGGGTGGTAGATAGACTTGGACTGGTAGGGCGCGAGACCTTGGGTGAACCTCGCATGCAATTCTCCCTCCTTTACATCCTCTTGAGAGTAATTGGTGCTGCTCGGGGCAGTCAGGACATAATGAGGTCGAAGATAAAGAGATCGGAGGAGATCGATGGGAACTTCACAGTCGAAGCCGAAACGACTGAAACCGACTGTCTTGATTTCTTGACCAGACTTGTCCAAGACCCTGATCTGTCGAGATCAAAACGCGTCAGAAAATTCAAACGGATAATTAGCCAGCATCCTGGGATCGGCGGATGAGGAAAGCCGCTGATTGCTCATAGGCGACAGAAACAGGTCGCTCCGACGAGCTGAACTCACTGCCGAGGCCATCTTCTACCAAAAAATCGCCGAGGGAATATACGGGGATGAGGTGGGGGGATGGGTGAAAGCAACGCTCAAGTGTCAGATCGTTCGTCCTTTCAATGTTATGTATATCCACGGCGCCCAATTTCTATTTCTTGTCCACGTGCGATCACCAAAACTTTTTCCCTGTTGTCAGTTACAACGAGATACGATGCCTCGAGCGCAAAAACCCTCCTCGAAACCCAAACATGACCCTCTGCACATCCAGCTGCACGAGGATAGCGTTCATGTGAAGTATGGTGACGTTTCTCAACCCGGAAAACGAAAAAAGTCCAAACGGGACAAGTCCGATCGCGAAAGCGAAGATGAAGTGCGTTCAATGAAAATTCTCCGTGGAGATTGCAACTCATCCCTCTCCAGACTACGCTAGACCCAAGGACTTCGAAAAAGATCTTCGAATTGGCTTTGGATCAGCAAGAAGAGTCGGAGGAAGATGACTTTGGCCTTCTGGATGTTACTGCTTCTGATAAAAAGACACCTCGACAAACGAAACCAATCAGCGAGGATGAAGACGATGACGATGAAGGGTTGGTTCCCTTTGACGAAGAAGACATAGACTTGGACGCTGAGCTAGAGCTCGTACGTGCTCGAAAATTTGTTAATCCCCTTACTCCACCTGACCTCGAGTAGCAAGTTGACCCAGATGATATGAAAACTATGGACTCCCTACTCCCCACCAATCAAGTCGAACGGCGGACGTTGGCAGATATGATCTTCTCCAAGTTGAACGAAGTGGAATCTGGCCAGAAGACCGTGATTAAAGTGGGCAGAGGTCATTCTTCCTTCGTTCGATACCAAAACTCATTAATCTGAACCCGTACCCCTAGATCTTGACCTCCCACCGGACCCAGCGGCCGGCATGAACCCGCAAGTAGTTGATCTGTATTCAAAGTACGACTTCCTCGCTCGAAGGTCGCGTTTCACGCTAACGGCTCTTGTTGTAGGGTTGGACAAATGTTGTCGAGGTACAAATCTGGACCGCTGCCAAAACCTTTCAAAATCATTCCTACCCTTCCTGCTTGGGCCCGGATCCTCGCCTTGACGCATCCGGAAAATTGGAGTCCACAAGCATGTTATGCAGCGACTCGGATGTTTGTCTCAATGATGAAGCCTCCTCAGGCTCGCGTGTTCCTCGAGGGTGTCCTGTTGGATGCAATTCGCGAAGACATTAGAATGACGAAGGAGGGATCGCGCAAGACAAAGAACCACCGGAAGCTAAACGTTCATTATTACGAAAGCTTGAGGCGCGCTTTATACAAACCGGCCGCCTTCTTCAAAGGAATCGTGTTTCCCCTATTACAGGTCCGTTCTCGTACTTAACCCGTTTGATTCTTCGTGCTAAGATCAGTATTATCAGACAGGATGCACACTGCAGGAAGCTGCAATTGTTGCTTCCGTACTGGCGAAAGTGAAAGTGCCCCTGCTTCATTCTGCTGCTGCTTTGCTGAAGTTGGCAGAGATGGACTACTCAGGTGTGATGGATAGCGTTAATGGACGGCGAGAAGCTAACCGCGTTAGCTCAGGTCCCAACTCATTGTTTATTCGTATCCTTTTGGATAAGAAGTATGCGCTTCCCTACAAAGTCGTCGATGGACTCGTTTTCCACTTCATAAGGCTATCGAATCAATACAAGCCTAGGACCTCTGGCGATGCTCAGTATTTGCCTGTGCTATGGTATCAAAGCCTGCTTGTGTTTTGTCAACGGTAAGTGGGCCGTTAGTTGGGACTGATGATTACAGTTGCTGACGAAGTAGAATAGATATGCATCTGATCTTACTCCGGACCAGAAGGATGCGCTTCTTGACGTAGCGCGAGCGCATCCGCATCCACAGATCTCCCCGGAGGTACGGAGGGAATTGATCAATTCTGTGGCCAGAGGGGAGGCTAGAATGGAAGACGGGGATGGAGACGTCGCGATGGGAGCGTAGGTAACCATTTTAGCGCGTTAGGATTATTTGTGTGCTACATTCCATGTTACCTCTTGTTTCTCGAATGCCGTCTGGGTGGTGCGGTGGCATGGATAAGATGAGAGTTCTGACATTCACCCACCGTCCCGACGTCAGGAGAACCCCTCAACGAGGTCGAATTCCGGACCCTATTCCCCTCCCTCCTCCCTGCGCGTCTCAAGACCACCAGGCCCCCTCTGTATCCGCGGCTTTATCAATTATCCTCCTCGTCGTGCAATGTCCGAGGATCATCCCTCTAGGCAACGGAAGCCATCTCGGTCGGCAATCACCACCACTACGCCAGCAAAACAGCTCGTCCGCCCCAGACCAAGTTCCCCCTCACGAGAAAGCCCTGATGACACACGGCCAGCAAAACGGACGCGGAAGGCGATAAACTGCGAACCCTGCAGGAATAGCAAACTCAAGTGCGATAGGTCCGTCTGAACCAGTCGGTATAATGTTTTGTTTTTTCATATTGTTCGACAGACAGAGGCCCTGTTCCTCATGTGTACTACGCGGTGGGTCTCTTTTCTTTATGGAATTCGCGACCAGTACTCACATCTCCATGGAACTACGACAGGAACGGTTGCGTCATGTTACCAAGGCGCAGACGGTCAATCTCTCCCCCGCGATGATGCGTGAGTCGAATTCAAAACCGGGTCAATCCCCCTCTTTTTTTGAAATATTTGCTTTTTTCGCCAGTAGTGTTGACCCGACAGCTGAAATCGCTCGCATTCGGCATTCGCTATCCCTTCTCGAGAATCACGTCGCTTTCCGTGGTACATCCAGCACTCCAACACAGGATCCCTCATCTTCCAATACGCTACCCGGCCCGATACATCCTCCGCCCGCCCTGACAGACCCCTCTATAAGGGAAAGTATACCAGGCATTTATGGCAGGCACGGTCACCATGGATATTATGCGGGACCCACAAGTGCTGCTAGTCAACTCTTGATGGTCGGTTGCAGTGTTGGGTTGATTTTTCCCTGGTTGCTAATCCCAATCATTCCCAATAGGAAGGCCCGAGATCTCGAACTCCATCCGAAGAAGCACCCAGCGACCAGACCTTTGATACGACCCGCGATTACGATCGTGATTTAATTGCTGTCCTTCCCCCCTTGCACATCGTCGACGCGCTTCTGGAGTACTACTTCGAGTACTGTAATTGGGTTTACAGACATGTCAACCAGGCTGCATTCCTCTCCGCGTGGCAAAAGTTCAAGGCGGGTCGTTCGCCGAGTCCGTTGACGTTAGCCACCGCTGCTGTGCTATCTGCTCTCGTTATACGCTACCTCCCACCAGGCCACGAACTCTTGTCCTCCCTTCCCGTCGCAATCCAGTCGGAAAACTCTTACAATGAGCTGAGCACCCAATACTATCATACCATGAAGGCCGCTCTGCAAAGGTACAAGGACGAGAACTATCCTTACACCCTCGACTTTGTCGAGCTCCAGTTGGTCAGGTCCCATTACTTGACCTTCACCAAGACGAGTCCGGAGGAGATTTGGTCTGTCAGGGGTGAACTGGTGACTTTAGGGACAGCCATGGGGCTCCACAGGGACCCTGGGAGGAGCAGATACTCTAGAGATGTAGCGGAGAGAAGGAGGTGGGCCTGGTGGCATATCGTGTTGCTTGAAAGGTCAGAGTCTGTGGTTTCAGTTCACGCCCATTCATATTCACCCCTTTCCGAAGATGGCAAGCGTTCATGTTTGGTCGTCCCCTCGCTATTGCCTCCCATCACTTCAACACACAATTGCCATCCTACTGCCCACCTGAACTCGACAAGACCGGAAGATTTTACTTGCCAAATATCGCTCTGTTCCGTCTCGCCTTCATCCTCGGAGAGATTATGGAGAGTGCTGTTTCGTTGCGCCCAGTCACATACGAGACTTTCAACCATAACGACCAGTTGCTTGTCGAATGGCTGGAGACTCTGCCCCCAGAGATCGATCTCGATTACCCGGACCTTACCCAGGCATTGCTATCCCCAGTCACGAATCGACGACGCATCGCCGTGCAGAGCATCATTACTCGAACCGCATTCTACCACATTCGCTTCACCCTTCACCGACCATACGCTATCGATCCAGACTCCGAGAAGGGGAGGGAGTCACGAAAGATTGCCATAGACTCTGCGGAAAAACTGTTGGCCCTGGCGAAGCAGACGAGTCCTGGATATCTGGATGGAAACACTCAAACATCACAGGGGATTCATTTTTCCATACGCGGACATCTCAACTGGAGACCCTTCCACGTCTTCTCTGCTGGGATGTTTTTCACGTTCCAATTAATCCGCAACCCCGACATGCCTGAAGCACCCAAGTTCAGGCAACACCTCCGCGCGGTCTTCTCTCTCCTCGAGAATTCTGGGAAAATGCCCGTCGCGGAGAAGTCGCTGCAGGTCATTCATACGCTGGCGCCACTTTACTCCGAGGAATTCTATGCTATGGACAAACGGCTCCAGGCGGAACACAAAGCGAGTGTCCTGTCGGTCGTTAGGAACCTGGAATTTCCATACCAAAGCCCTCCATCTGGTTACAAGCCGAACGAATCTCCCACCAACAACACGATGCCTTTCCCCTTCTCTGGTAGCGAACGCAGCGGCCATGGCGGTTCGCCTGTAGACCAGATGAAGGTTGAGTCCTTGTTGGTACCGGGAACGGGTAACCCCAACGGATCAAGCCAGAAGTATACCCACACTCCTTCCAACCAACCGGGTTCTCAGCCCTCCATGCTGCCTCCCTCTTCATCGATTCTCGTCCCTCCGCCCGCGCTTCCGGCCAACTTACAGCCGGTGTCTGGATCCTTCGCGTATTCACAGTTCGATCACAATGCAGCTGGCCCTCCCGCACAGGCTAACGCGAACGTACCATACTACACGCAACAATACGAGTATTTGTATGGCGACACGTCTGCTGGTAGGCAGCCCACGATGGGGTGGACCCCGGCGGTGGATACTTGGGGAGGAGGGTCTGGGTTCCCACAGAACGAGTGGTATTCGTTGTTCGACAGTGCTGGAGCACCTACGTCGTGACAAGTGTCGATTCTTTCTTCCCTGCACTGGCCTACACGTCCCATTATTATTTTTTCTTCCTGCTTCAATCTACCTGGACAAAGTCGTACTTTAAGTTCTATCGTTTGTCACACCGGTTTTATGAGCCTCTCCCTATCCTGTCCCACACGCTATCTACGCGCTCTTGTATTCCGATGCATCGTTTGTTTGTCGCGCATTCGGCTCGTTGGCCTTTCTTTGCTTAATCTCCTTGGTCCACAGGTTTTGATTTAAGCAGATCTATAATAGTATGATATAATATATAATCATCAATGTCAGTATACGGCTATGGCCACGATTGGTGCGCCTAGCATCAGGAAAACGCTCGCTAGTTTCTAGTACACAACATGGAGTAGGGCCGACAAGCGGCAGAGCCCGGGACTGAGGCTGAAGCGCTGACAGGTGGCCCCTCCTGTCAGGAATGCTGTCTCTCCTGCTAGACTTCTGGTCCTCACCTTTGTTCCTTCAACCTCTCTTTTGACTGTTCTCTTATTTGGATAATGATGTTTATTTATCTTTACGCTTACTATGCTTCACTGGCCACATTCGCTAAAAGTCATATAGGGACTCCTAGAACTGGTATCGAACTGACTTTCAAGGTATTGCCAATTGGCCCCAATGTCCAATCAGGGGGAACCCCTGTTAGCTGAGTAGCATCAGGGAATAGGCTGATCACCTTCAAAGTGCTGAAAGCATCATAAGTGACGGTGTCGCACACGGAAATAGAATCGGATAAGTGACAGTGGATTGAACCAGACTACTGATATATCTGCAGGATATTAAACACTACAGGACAAAGAGATCATGGAGGAGAAGAGAAGAGAGAGCAGAAGAAGTGTGGGAAAAGATTACATAATCCCATGAAATCCTACAGAAGGTCAGGTAACCACTCTGGACCATCCAAAAAAGGAATGGAACATCATGGAACATCAAAGAAGTCCAGGTGTGGGAACAAGATCCCCTGTTAGGAAACTCATGGAATTCTGTGGAATCTCATGGAAGGAGGGAGAAGCTGATGGTAGAATCACATAGAACATTGCGGAAGGTCATGGAACATTCTGCACAGCCACATGTAAATTAGTATAAAAGGCCTGACTTGAGCTACAGGGGCTTTTCCCCCCCAAGTAAATTTTTGCTAGTAAGCTTCTGCTAGAGGAACACTTCCCTAGGAAGTAGCCTAGGTATTTGGGTTAAGACTTGGGAGAGTTCCCTAGCAGTCTATATTCAGCTTGAGGAAGGGTCTGGTAATCAATCAGATCTTAACTCTCACTCTTATTTCATTGGACAGGGATTATGAAGGTCCCTGAGTGTGAAGGCATTGACATCAAGTATTTGTTTCAGAAGTCATTCAGTATTGGTCATTTGTGTTGACCAGAGTCATTGATTAGTCAAGAGTTATTGGTTGTTTGTGTTGACCTCAGGTTATCAAGCTTAGTCAGGAATTACTCGATTTGGACAAAGGGTTCATCAGGGGCTTAGCTATAGTCTCCTACCTTTCTGGGAATTGTCATCTGTAACTGCAAAACAAGAGTGTTTCAAAACAAGTGTGGTACTAAGAGCCTGGAGGTCTGATTAGTCAGCCAACCTCCACAAACTACACAACTTAGGCCTAAGTATATTAACCAAGGGTATACTTAGCTTGGGAAGTGTTTTCCACAACTATCATACAACTATATTTGGTTGTTGTGCGAGGATAATAAGTTGCTCACCAGGAACTTCTCATCCTAAACCCCCTACTTCCCCAACGCCTCTCTATCTGCTACATAAGGGAGGACAGTGTTTTCATCTACTCAGGCATCTGATAGGTGACAGCAAAATCCACACACGACAACGGGAAGTGTGCAAAAGCGCACTTCCAGAAGCCAAGCCCCCACTTCTCAGAATAGTGCCCAAATTTGCATCAGTAAAGTTGATGTTTACTTGTCTTGACTTTTCACAGCTTATTCAACTTATTGACACTTACTGATATTCATGATCACTGAGAATATACCACATCTATCAATAAGCAAATAACGAAAAAACAACAATCCAGCCAAGTTTGGAATAATATGTTGGGGAATTAGCGCTGTTGAGTTTGGAGGGTCTAAGTGCGGAGGTTCTTAAGCTCCAGAGACCTCTCATTTGCTTGTGTTTGCAAGCAGGCTGGTTGGAATTAAAGTCATATACACAATCACCAACTCCACAGAAGGAAGCGGGTTTTAGGGTTCAACCAGCTTCCTGTCCTGTTGAGTTCGCTGAAGAGGTTATCAGGCTCTTCAGTAGTGTGAGAGTCTTTCAATCTGTGGCACAACAACTTCCTCAAGTATATCAGTACCTCAATCTAGGGCTCCCTGTGGGTGAAAGGATGGGGAAAAGGGAGTGTATTGGTGATGTAAGTGGGTGTGGGAATGATGTGATGATCAGGAATGGAGGCTAGTGTGATGGCATCAAAGTAGGTCTGTAACTGTTGGGAATTGTTACTATGGGAACTGATTAGTGTGGCTGTGGTGACAGCTGATGGTTGTAAAGGTGATTGATCTGGGTTGCTATGGGAATGTCAGGAACCTATTTTTACTAACATTTTAAACTTTTATTTTCAGTCCAACTCCCCCACTTTCTTTCCTTCAAGTTTCTTTTCTCACGATCACTCATCATCGAAACAAGACAAGATGATCAATTCCCGATGAATACTGGTACATGGTGATGTCATACTGCGCCTCAACTGTTGTCTATTCAGAATCCTCTTGATTCAACGCTTCCCCAAAGTCCTCCATCTCTGCGTCCACACGAGATACACTTAGGTCACCAAACTCTTCATCCAGAGTCCTCTCCACCACTTGCGTTGTGACTGTCTCCAACAAAGCCGATTCCCCATTGGCAGTCAGACGATGGGTGTACTCTTGTGTCTGGACTGTCCACAAGTCCCTGATCACTCCTTGAAGATGGCCCAGGTCAGCCGAGATGCAATTTGTGTTGATCATTAAGTTGGTCAACTCGAGCTCGCTTAACTGCTCTGTCGTCCTTACCTCCTGACCCGTCCTCAGACCTTTGATGTTTGGTAGGAGCAATCTCCCATCGGAAATACACTGGAGTAGGTCTTGGATCTGCAATGGCTGTGTATGGAAAGATGTGCCGATGGAAGGAGTGAGGAGGACTGATTCGACCACTGTCAGGGCCACTTTTCCCTATAGCCTCAACGCAACGTTCACTACAACTGTGGTGTCCTAGACTGGGGAACTGGTAATGTCCTCT